>Ga0272442_10003319_pt1 | contig 22701 bp, 16 predicted proteins | sample SSMForm2O_FD_200262 | JGI IMG/M metagenome (GOLD analysis project Ga0272442, IMG submission 200262) | Marine sediment archaeal communities from Little Sippewissett salt marsh, Falmouth, MA, United States - SSM-Form-2O | ecosystem: Environmental > Aquatic > Marine > Wetlands > Sediment ...
TCGATGGACCGGAGGTAGGCGGTTACGGCCTCCTCGATCCGGCCCATGGATTCTTCCATCCGCCCCCGCCGGTAGTCGTTGTCGGCCCGGATCTCGTCGGCGTGGGGCGCAACCTCGTCGAGCAGCTTCTTGAAGTCCTCGTTCTTGGGATCCAGGGTCAGCGCGACTCGGATGCTGTTGGCCGCCTTGGTGTACTCCTTCTGCTCGAACCACGACTTGGCGTCTTCGTAGTGTTTGCGCGCCTTCCCCTTGCGCGCCACCACCGGGCTGTTTTTGAGCAGCCGCTGGCGGCGTTCTTGTCTCATCTTCTTGGCCCGATCCTGCTTCAGGGCCACCTGGCGCTGCTCCTCGATCTCCTCGGGGCTGGGCTCGTAGGGAAGGGTCTTGTCGTAGGCCGTCCGCTTCTGCTCGTTGCCCAGCACCTCGTAGGCCTGGCTGACGCGCTTGAAGATGGCCTCGATCTTCTGCTTGTAGCTGCCCAGGTTCTTGCGGAAGAAGGAGTCCGGGTGAAACTCCCGCGAAACCCTGAAGTAGGCCCGCTTGATCTCCTTGGCTTCCGCCCGGCGGCCCACCTGCAGCATCTCGTAGTGGGTCTGGTCGTGCATGGTCTTATGGTAATAAAGAATCTTTTTCTTGGCGGACTCGGACAGGTCGATCTCTTCGCCCAGCTCGAAGGGATCGAAGGTCATTTCGATCCAGGGATCGGTGACCTCCTCGATCTCGTCATCCTCGTCATCCGCCGGCGCCCCGCCGTCCCAGGTGATCACGCCGCGCTTCTTCAATTCCACGAAAGTTTCCACGGCCTTCCGGTAGGACAGTCCCGAGACTTTCACCAACTGGTCCAGCGTGGTCGAGCCGTCCACCCGCGAGAGCAAAAAACCCTCCTCGGAAGTCAGCTTGGTCTCTTTGAGATTCAATCCCGAGGCCACGCGGGGCACTACGCTGACATCAATTTCTCTTATCGACCCGTCTGCAGGCACACATCCTCCTACAGGATACACTCCACCCTTGCGGCCGGGAACCGAGAAACCTCCCGTCGCGGGTAGTCCCTATTATCCCGAGGTACGGCCGGGTGTCAAGCCGGCGGTTGAAGCATTTAACTTTTCCCCATAAGCACTTAGCGTTACAGGATGTAGCGGGAGAGGTCGAGATCCTCGATGATGTCCTCCAGGGCTGCCTGCACATCCGCGGCCTGGTAGGTCACGGTCTGCCCGCTCATCTCCGAGGCCTTAAACGACAGATCTTCGAGCAGTTTTTCCATTACGGTGTGCAGGCGGCGGGCGCCGATGTTCTCGGTGCGGGTGTTGACCTCGGCGGCGATGTCGGCGACTTTTTCCAGAGCTCCTTCGTCGAACCGGAGTTTTACCTTCTCGGTGGCCATCAGGGCGATGTACTGCCGCGAAAGCGAGTTCTCCGGCTCGACCAGGATGCGGGCGAACTCGTCCCGGCCCAGGCTGTCGAGCTCCACCCGGATGGGAAAGCGGCCCTGAAGCTCCGGGATCAGGTCGGACGGCTTGGCCACGTTGAAGGCCCCGGAGGCGATGAAGAGGATGTGCTGGGTGTTGACCATCCCGTACTTGGTGGCCACCGTGCAGCCCTCAACGATCGGCAGCATGTCGCGCTGCACGCCCTCGCGGGACACATCGGGGCCCTTGCCGGCCTCCCGGCCGGCGACTTTATCCAGCTCGTCGATGAAGATGATCCCGCTCTGCTCGGCGCGGCGCAGGGCTTCGCGGGTGACCTTTTCGTTGTCGACCAGCCGCTGGGCCTCCTGGGCCACCAGCAGGCGCAGGGCATCGGGCACCTTGGACTTGCGCTTCTTGGTCCGCTTGGGGAAGAGGTTGCCCATCATGTCCTGCAGGTTCATGTTCATCTCCTCCACTCCCGAGGTGGAGAAAACCTGCATGAACGGAAACGCCCCGCCGCCGTCCTGGACGGTCAGCTCTACCTCACGATCGTCCAACTCGCCGTCGCGGAGCATGCGCCGGAACTTCTCCCGGGTGCCCCCGTCGGCGCGGGAAACCGGCTCAACACGTCCCAGGGTAGTGTCCACGTTGGGCGGGGTCTGGGGCCGGTCCTCGAAACCGGGAGCCGGCGGCGGTACCAGCAGGTCCAGAAGCTTCTCCTCGGCCAGCTCCTGGGCCCGCACCTGGACCCGCTTGGTTTCCTCGTCGCGGACCAGCTTGACCGAGATCTCCACCAGGTCGCGGATCATCGATTCCACGTCCCGGCCCACGTAGCCCACCTCGGTGTACTTGCTGGCCTCCACCTTCAAGAAAGGCGCCTGGGCCAGCCGGGACAGCCGGCGGGCGATCTCGGTCTTGCCCACGCCGGTGGGCCCGATCATGATGATGTTCTTGGGGGCGATCTCGTCGCGCAGGTCCTCGGGAACCTGCTGCCGGCGCCAGCGGTTGCGCAAGGCGATGGCCACCGCCCGCTTGGCCAGATCCTGGCCGATGATGTAGCGGTCCAGTTCGGATACGATCTCCCGGGGAGTGAAACTGCTCAGACGTTTGCGTTGCACGGTTTCCATGATTCCTTCCCGTTTCAGGGCAATTGTTCCAGCACCAACTCGCTGTTGGTGAACACGCACAGGTCCGCGGCGATGCGCATGGCCTCCCGGGCAAGCTGGTCGGCCGCCAGGTCGGAGTGATCCATCAGGGCCCGGGCGGCCGCCAGGGCATAGGGCCCTCCGCTGCCGATGGCCATAACCCCGCCGTCGGGCTCGATCACGTCGCCGGTCCCGGATATCAGCAGGATCTGTTCGCGGTCCGCCACCAGCAGCAGGGCCTCCAGGCGCCGCAGGACCCGGTCGGTCCTCCAGTCCTTGGCCAGCTCGACCGCCGAGCGCAGCAGCCCGCCGGAGTATTCCTTCAACTTGGCCTCGAACTTCTCGAACAGGGTCAAGGCGTCGGCGGTGCTGCCGGCGAAGCCGGCCAGCACCTTGCCGTCCAGCAGCGTGCGCACCTTGCGGGCCGAGTGCTTGAGCACCAGCTTGTCCATGGAGACCTGGCCGTCCCCGGCCATCACCATCTGGTCCCCCTTCTTCACCGCCAGAACCGTGGTACCTCGCATTGTATCCATTTCACTTCCCCTTCTTGCCGCCCCGCGCACGCGGGTGCGCGGAGTCGTAGACTTCCATGATATGCTTCATGTCCACATTGGTGTATCCCTGGGTGGTCGACAGGCTGGAGTGACCCAGCAACTCCTGAATCGATCGCAAATCCGCCCCGGCCTGGAGCAGGTGGGTGGCGAAGCTGTGCCGCAGGGCGTGCGGGCTGAAATTGTGCAACACCCCGGCCCGGACAATGGCCTTGTCCAGCAGGCGGCGCACGGACCGGTCGCTCAGCCGGCCGCCGAACCGGTTGAGAAAAACGGCCTGGGGTGCGGGCTGCCTGGAGCGGGCCAGCAGCCCCTCCCGCGCCGGAAAATACTCCTGCAGGGACCGGCGGGCGGGCTCGCCGAAAGGCACCAGACGTTCCTTGCCACCCTTGCCGAAAACCCGCACGGTGCGCTCACGCATGTCCAGATCCGGCAGGTTCATCCCGGTGAGCTCCGATACGCGCATGCCGGTGGCATACAGCAACTCCAACAGCGCCCGGTCCCGCAGTCCCAGCGGTGAATTTCCGTCGGGGGCCTTGAGCAGCGCGGCCACCTCGTCGCGGTCCAGGAACTTGGGCAGGTTCCTGGGAACCTGGGGCGAGCGGATCCGCGCCGCCGGGCTGGTTCTCAGCCAGCCGCGACGCTTGGCGAAACGGTAGAAAGAGCGGATGGCCGCCAGCTTCCGGCTCATGCTCCGCGGGCTGAGCTCGCGGTGCCTCGACGCCAGAAACGCGCGCAGATCGTCCTGGCTGGCCTTCAGAATCCGGCTGCCCAGAAACTCCTGCAACTGGTCCAGATCGGATCGATAGCCGGAAATGGTGTTTTCCGACAAGCGACGCTGGGTACGCAGATGCTGGATGAACTCATCCAGGTGCCGGTCTCCGGTGGTACGGGCAGTCATTCATCAGAATCTGTGGCCGGATGGCGGATTGTCAAGGCTCCAGGGAGCCTTCTTTCAAGCGCTGCTCCAGCCCGTCCAGATCATCGGGGAGCGGAGCCTCGAAGGTGAGGGTTTCACCGCTGGAAGGATGCACGATAGTCAGTCGGGCGGCGTGCAGCGCCTGGCGGTCGGGCAGGATCCATTTGGGAAACACCCGGGCGGCCCGGCCGCCGTAGAGCTTGTCCCCCAGGATCGGATGGTCGGCGTCGGCCAGGTGTACGCGGATCTGGTGGGTACGTCCGGTGCGGGGCTCCATCCGGACCTTCACCGCCGACCAGCCGTCCCCGCGGTAGCGCTCCAGGACCCGGAAGCGGCTTTCGGCCTCCTTGCCGCGTTCCACCTTGGAGGAGAAGCGCTTGCGGTGCACCGGGTGACGCCCGAACAAAGTGGAAAAACGACCCGAGTCCGGCAAGTCCCTGGCGTTGGGACGCATGCCGGCGAAAGCTATGTAGGCCTTCTTAACCCGGTGCCCGCGGAACTGGCCGGCCAGGCCGCGGTGGGCGGAGTCGTTTTTGGTGACAACCATGACCCCGGAGGTATCCCGGTCCAGCCGGTGCACTATGCCGGGCCGCTTGACCCCGCCGATGCCTGAGAGGTCCCGGCAGTGGTGCAGCAGGGCGTTCACCAGGGTGCCGTCGGGGTTGCCGGGCGCCGGGTGCACCACCAGTCCCGGCGGTTTGTCGATGACCAGGATGTCGGAGTCCTCGAACAGGACCGCAAGCGGCCGGGGCTCGGGAAGCGGAAGTGGATCGGCGGGTGGCGGTTCGCGGACTTCCACCTGCGCGCCGGCCTTGACCTTGTATGCCGCCCGTACGCTGCGGCCGTCGACCAGCACGTGCTTTTCGTCAATGAGCTTCTTTAAATAAGACCGCGACAGGGAACCCAGCAGGTCACTGAGAAAGACATCCAGCCGCTGCCCCTCGGATTCGGAGTCGACGGTTATTGTCAGGTTGACGGGGCGGGAAGAAAGAGGGGGCGTATCGGAATCGTTCACCAGATCTTCGATTTCACGTGGCCTTTGGACTTCACGATGATGTCGACGATGGCCCGGTCGTAGTAGTTGGTTGACTGGAACAGGTCGGGGCTCACCCGGCTCTTGTACAGCTCGCGGCCCTCCTCGATCTCGTCCTTGAGCACGTCGAAAAGGGAGTCGTTCTGGATACCTTCGATGATCTTCTCTTCGTTGTAGAGACTCAGATCGGATGCAATCGCCCGGGCCAGCCGGGTGGCCGCCTCCGGGGTCGTGATCAGCTGATGTGGCATGAGCCCGTATACCTCCCGGAAATCATTCCGCTCCAGATTCCACTACAGAGTTTTACGGAATTATGGGCACTTGTCAAGAACCGCGCCGCCGGTCCCGTTGACACCTTCAGGTAAAAGCCCTAGTATACTCCCCTAATGCCGCCCAAACAGATTCACAACTGCGACGTCGTAGGAGAGATCGGCTCCGGCGGCATGGCGGTGATCTTCAAGGCCGTGCAGAACTCCTTGAACCGGCCGGTGGCCATCAAGGAGTTGAAATCGGACTTCTCCAATGATCCTCAGGTGGTTGCCCGCTTCATCCGAGAGGCCACGGCGCTGGCAGCCCTCCAGCACGAGAACATCGTGCACATCTATGATTTCTTCAAGGAAGAAAATACATTCCGCATGATCATGGAGTTCGTCGAGGGCATCGATCTCTTCGACTTGCTGGAGAAGGTCCAGCGCATCCCGCCGGACGTAGCCATGGTCATGGCCCTGGCGGTATGCAGCGCGCTGGAGTATGCCCACTACCGCGGCATCATCCACCGGGACATCAAGCCCTCCAACATCATCATCTCCCGCAAGGGAGAGGTGAAACTGATGGATTTCGGCATCGCCCGCGACGAGAACCTCGGCGATCTCACCCGCCCGGGGACCTCCCTGGGCACGCCGGCCTACATGTCCCCCGAGCAGATCATGGGGGTGAAGATCGACTCCCGCTCGGATCTGTTTTCCTTCGGGATTGTCATTTACCAGATGCTCACCGGCCGCAAGCCCTTCAAGGAGGGCGGCGGCAAGAGCATCATGCATAAGATCCTCAACACCGAATTCCACCGCCCGCGCAAGATCAACCCGAACATCCCCCGCCAGATCGAAAAGATCATCCTGCGCTGCATGGCCAAGGAGCCCAAGGAACGCTACGCCTCCACCGGCGACCTGCGCCGGGAGATCGAGACCTACCTGTCGAAGCATGTGGAGATCACCTATTCGGCCCGGCTGCTGACCTACTTGTTCCACAAGGACCTGGTCACCCGCGACGAGGCTGAAACCTTCGTATCCGAAAACATCCTCTCCAACCGGGAGATCGCCCGGGCGGACGAGAACCTTCCCCCGCCCCTCTCCCTGAAAACCATCGGCTTCGTACAGGGCATACTGGGAGTGGCGGTGGTGTTGTGGCTCTTGATCGTAAACATTATCATGGGCGATGGTCCGGCCGCTTCGGCCTCCACCGATCCCACCGGCCCGCCGGGGGCCCTGAAGGTGGTGGCCTGGCCCTGGGCGGAGATTTACATCGACGGCGCCTACGTGGACACTACTCCGGTGGCGCGCAGCTTCTCGCTGAGCCCCGGCGTCCACGAAGTGACCTTGAAGAACCCGCATTTCCTCAACGACACCCGGCGGGTGCTGATCGAATCCGCCCGTCCCCAGAAGCTCAAAGTCACCCTGAAGCGCAAATCACCATGAGAACCCGGCGTAGATACCTGCTGTTTTCACTGGGCCTGCTGGCGGTGGTCCTGCTGTTCAAGCCGGCCCTGGCCCTGAAATACAGGCCCAAGAAAGACGAGACCCTCTCCCACGTGGCCCTGATCCACTACGGCGATCCCAAGAAATGGGTCTACATCACCGCGGCCAACTTCATCGCCGACCCCAACAAGATTCCCCGCAACCGCCCCCTGTGGGTGCCCACGGTGTGGAAATACCGGCTGAAGAAAGGAGACAGCCTCTCCAAGCTGGCCGCCAAGCACCTCAAGGACTCCAAGCGGGCCGACTTCCTCAAGTGGCTCAACAAGGTCAAGAACCCCCGTGACCTGGACGCCGGTAAGCTGATCACCATGCCTTTTTTGCTGCGCCACCGGGTGCAGCAGGGCCAATCCATGGTGGACGTAGCCAAGCGCTACTACTTCCGCTCCAAGGAGACCGGGCTGCTGCGCCGGTTCAACAACAAGCGCACCAACGTGCTCAAGCCTGGCGAGATCGTCTTCGTGCCCGTCTTCGATCCCGATGCCGCCTACGACAAGGTCAAGGATCGCGTCAAGCGCTACAAGGAGCGCGAGTCCAAGGTCGCCAAGGAGGCCAAGGAGATCGTCGACAAGGCCATAGCCAACGGCAGTGACAATACGACGGCAACCGCTACCGATGCGGCTACGCGGATCCTCGAATCCGACGCCAAGGACGAAAAACAGACCCCGCCCGAGGACCTGGCACTGATCGAGAAGGCCGACGAGCTGTACCGCGACGGCGAGTACGCCCTGGCCCAGGCCAACCTGGAGCGGGCCCTGGAGCGCAGCCTGCTCTCCTCGACCCACGAAGCCCGGGCACGCGAGATCGTGGCCTTCTGCCTGGTGGCCATGGACCGCCCCAAGGACGCCGAGCACGAGTTCGTGCGCCTCTTGATGGTCGACCCCAAGCGCACCCTCGACCCCGTCACCACGTCCCCCAAGATCATGGAAGTGTTCCAACGCGCCGCCAAGGGCGCGCGATAAATATCAAATGGAAGTGGGAGGAATCATGAAACGCACAGTAACTGTACTGGCACTCTTCGTTTGCCTTTCAAAAATGGCATTGCCGGCCGCGGCCGACTGCACAGTGACCAACACCGCCGGCGACCTGGCCACCCCGGGCAGCCTGGGCTACTGCATCGCCCAGGCCAACTCCAACGGCGCCCCCGACCTGATCACCTTCAATATTCCATCCTCGGTCGGGACGCTGGTCATACTCCCGGTCCAGGAGTATGTGATCAGCGAGCCCGGCACCACCATCGACGGCTACAGCCAGCCGGGCGCTTTGAAAAACACCAACGCTGCGCCGGGCAGTCTCAACACCAAGCTGATGGTCACAGTCGACGGCTCGGCCATCGCCAACAACACCCTGTCGGTCTTCGCCATCGAGACCAATGACACCACCATCCTGGGCCTCAACGTCCACTCCGGCCCCCTGTACGAGATCAGCATCGGCCGGGCCACGCTGGGCTGCGCGCACAACCGCGTCCAGGGTTGCTTTCTGGGCACCGACATCAACGGCACCATCGCCCGGCCCTCGGGCTGGCTGAACTGGAACCCCCCCATGGTCGTGGGCGTTTACCTGGCCCAGCGCGCGACCGACAACTACGTAGGCAGTGACGGCGACGGCCTCGACGAGGCCGCCGAGCGCAACCTGATCTCCGGCGAGGCCCGGGGGGACATGTACCTGGCCGGCCACGGCGTGCTGATGGACGGCTCCCACGGCAGCGTCACCAACACCACGGTGTCCGGAAACCTGATCGGCACCACCCCGGATCCCGAAGTGGCCCTGGGCAACAACTACGGCGTGAGCCTGTTCGCGGGGGTTTCCAGCAACACCATCACCGACAACGTGATCGCCGGCAACTACGAGGACGGCATCTGGGGCGGCGCCTGGATGGGCTCGGTGGCTACTATCAATCAGAACAACGTCATCCTGCGCAACTTCATCGGCATAAACCCCAACACCGACAACCCGGTGCCCAACGTCCAGGACGGCATCCACCTCAACCCCGGCAACCAGGCTTTCACGGTGGGCTCCACCGGCTGGACCTCCGCCAACGTGATCTCGGGCAACGGCCGCCACGGGGTGTACATCCAGGGCAGCGCGGGAAGCGACAGCTTCGACAACACCTTCGTCTTCAACATCGTGGGCCTGGACACTTCCGGGGCCAACGCGGTCCCCAACGGCCGGGACGGCTTCCACCTGGAGTTCACCCAGGCGCGCAACTACCTCGGCGACGCCACCGACGGCAACCTGATCTCCGGAAACGGGGGCGCGGGCGTCTTCCTGATGGACGCCGACTCGGTCATCATCCAGAACAGCGTCCTGGGCTACAACCTGGCCCAGGACACCGACCAGCCCAACGGGGGCGACGGCATCGCCGTACACTGCTCGGACGTCTCCTGCTGCGACACCACCATCGTCTGGCAGTGCCGCATCCACGGCAACCGCGGCAACGGCATCGGACTGTACGGCTTCCACACCAACAGCGATATCGGCCCCAACACCATCGACTACAACCACGAAGCCGGGATCCTGAGCCTGCTGGCCGACGACACCAACATCCTCTGGGGCCATACCATAAACAACAACGGCGGCCCCGGCTTCTACCTCCAGGGCACCTCGGCGCAGGTAGACGGCAACACCATCACCGGCAACATCGGCTGGGGGATCGTCAACCACCCTTACTACGGCGGCGACCTTTCCCCCGCCGGGGCGGGCAACGACGTGGTGGGCACCCCGGCCATCGACTCCAACGACATCGACGCCAACGGCAGCGGCGGGATCGTCAGCTCGGACTGCGAGCCGGTCAACGGACCCACCCTGCATATAGACAACACTATCGGGGACAACAACCACGAACCGGACGTACTGCAGCTATGGGTCGGCGCGGTGGAGATAATCGACAGCACCTCTCCGCCGCCGATCACCGCCGGCGCCTACACCGTAACTTTAACCGACCAGGAGATGTTCACCGAGAGCGGCGGCGACCAGGACGGCGGCCTGTGGGGAGGCGCCGGTTTCGACTCCACCGACGTGCGCACCTGGTTCACCCTGATCCAGTACAGCGTGGACACCGGCGGCACCTTCCGCAACCACACGCCGCACACCGTGGTGGTCACCGGTCCCAAGGGCGGGACGGTGGACTACACCTTCGACGGCGTCGACAACGACGTGGACACCTGCACCACCGGCGGCTGCTCGCCGGCGGGCATCGACACTTACGGGCAGTTCCGCTACCAGGTGGCCGAGGTCTTCACCCAGACCGACTCGGACGGCGACGGCGTGCCCGACACGACCGACTGCGCCCCCTTCGACTCCGGCTTCCAGGGTACCGCCGGGGGAGTCCCCTGCGACGCCGATATGGACGGCTACTGCAACGACACCATCACCGGCGGGGTCCAGCCCTCGGCCTGCCCCAACGAGACCATCTGCATGGCCGTCCTGTGCACTCCCACCGACTGCCTGGACTCCGACGCCGGCGTCAACCCGGGAGCCGCGGAAGGCCCCTACGGCGATCCGACCTGCTCGGACAGCCTGGACAACGACTGCAACGGCCTGACCGACATGAACGACCCCGCCTGCCCGCAATGCGTTACCAACTCCGACTGCGACGACGCCAACGACTGCACCACCGACACCTGCTCCGGCGGGCTGTGCACCTACTCTCCGCTGCCCGACGGAACCGCTTGCGACGACGGCCAGTACTGCACCGATCCGGACACCTGCACCACCGGGGTATGCCTGGGCGCCGCGCGGGTCTGCCCGGGCGACCAGTGCAACACCGGCTTCTGCCATGAAATGATGAACGAGTGCCAACTCAATGCCGTCGCCGACGGCACCGCCTGCGACGACGGCCAGTACTGCACCGAGAACGAAGCCTGCCTGGCGGGCGCCTGCACCGGCGGCAGCGCGCTGGACTGCTCCTCGCTCGACGACCAATGCAACACCGGAGTGTGCGACGACACGGCTGACCAGTGCGTGCAACAACCCATAGTCAACGGTACAGCCTGTGATGACGGTCTGTACTGCACCGTAAACGACAACTGCCAGGCTGGAGCCTGCACCGGCGGAACCGCCCGGGATTGCTCCTCCATGGACGACCAGTGCAACACCGGCGCCTGTGACGAAACCGGCGACACCTGCTACGCCGACCCGGCGCCCAAGGAAGGCCTGGCCTGCGACGACGGCGAGGTCTGCACCATGAACGACACCTGTTCGTCGGGCACCTGCTCGGGCGTTCCGCTGGACGCCGACGGCGACACTTACGTCTCCGACGCCTGCGCCGGCGGCGACGACTGCAACGACTCCGACCCGGCTGTCCACCCCAACGCCGCCGAGAACTGCACCGACGGCGTCGACAACGACTGCGACGGCGACACCGACGGCGACGACTCCGGCTGCGCCGCCTGCAGCAACGACACCGACTGCGACGACTCCAACGCCTGCAACGGCGTCGAATCCTGCACGGCCGGCTTCTGCCAGCCCGGCACCCCCCCGGACTGCGACGACTCCAACGTCTGCACCGACGACTCCTGCGACCCGTCCAGCGGCTGCCAGAACGTCAACAACACCGCCGCCTGCGACGACGGCGACGCCTGCACCATGAACGACGTCTGCTCAAACGGCGAATGCGCCGGCGAGCCCCTGGACGCCGACGGCGACAGCTACGTCTCCGACGCCTGCACCGGCGGCGACGACTGCGACGACGGCGACAGCGCGGTCAACCCCGGCGCCGCGGAGGTATGCGACGACGGCATCGACAACGACTGCGACGGCGACACCGATCTGGACGATTCCAGCTGCGCCGGGTGCACCACCGACGCCGACTGCGACGACTCCAACCCCTGCACCGACGACTCGTGCGACGCCGCCAACACCTGCCAGAACGTCAACAACACCGCCGCCTGCGACGACGGCGACGACTGCACCATGAACGACGTCTGCTCCGAGGGCACCTGCGCCGGCGAGCCCCTGGACGCCGACAACGACGGCTTCCAGCCCCCCCAGTGCGGCGGCTCCGACTGCGACGACGACAACGCCGCGGTCAACCCCGACGCCGACGAAATCTGCGACGACGGCATCGACAACGACTGCAACGGCGACACCGACGGCGACGACGCCGCCTGCCAGGGCTGCCCCGACGCCGACGGCGACGGCTTCGCCTCCGACGCCTGCGGCGGCACCGACTGCGACGACACCAACGCCGACGTCAACCCCGACGCCATGGAAATGTGCACCGACGGGATCGACAACAACTGCAACGGCGACACCGACCTCGACGACGACGAATGCAAACGCCCCGCCGGCGGCTGCAGCTGCGGCACCAGCGGATCCACCGCCCCGGCATTCCTCCTCGGCCTCCTGGGCCTGCTGCTCCTCCGCCGTAGACACTAGACCGGCTCGTGCTATAATGGACGTACTTGTCTAAATAACCACTCATGGGGAGGGGACCATGAGATTAATCTGGTTATCATTGTTGTTTTTTATTTGTTCAGCAGGATATTCCACATTCGCCGCAGCGGTAACCTGTGAAGACCTGGGCTTGACAACCTGCACCGACCAGGGCATTGACATCTGCGTCGACACTAATTGGGACAACAACCACTGCGGTGGCTGCGACCGGCCTTGTGACGTAGCGAACAACTTCCAGTGCTGCAATGGAACGTGTGCAGACCTGACCAGCGATCCGCATAACTGCGGATCATGCGGAGCGGTCTGCCAGGACTTTGAACCATGCTACACGATTGCTTGCATAGACGGTCTCTGTATGCCCGACCAGACGGACAAGGACTCTGACGGTGACACATTTTTCGATGATGCCTGCATAGGCGGCACCGACTGCGACGACTCAAATCCCGACGTCAATCCCGGAGCAAAAGAGGGCCCGGGCGGCGATCCTTCCTGTTGGGACGGTTTGGACAACGATTGTGATACTTTTGTTGATATCCAGGACACTTCGTGTTGCTTGTGCTTTACTGATGAAGATTGCGACGACAATAATTTCTGTACAAACGATAGCTGTGTACAGTGTATATGCATCAGAACCCCTTTGACCGATGGTACGGCTTGCGACGACAACAACGCATGCACCCACCCCGACACCTGCCAATCGGGTTTGTGTACAGGTCCAAATTCAGTTGTCTGCACTCCGCTAGACCAATGCCATGTCGCTGGCACCTGCAATCCCGCTACTGGCAATTGTTCAAATCCACAAAGGCCCGACGGCACTCCCTGCGACGACGAGAATGTATGCACCTCGAATGACACCTGTCTGGGCGGCGCATGCGTGGGCGGGGAACCGATTGATGCGGATTCTGATGGATTTGTTTCTGACGCCTGCGGCGGCTCCGACTGTGACGACACCAACGCCAGCATTCATCCTCGATCCCCGGAGGTCTGCGACGACGGTCTTGATCAGGATTGCAACGGGACGGATCTGGAGTGCGGTTGTCCGGATGCGGATATGGACGGGTTCTATCACGACGCTTGCGGTGGTTCGGATTGTGACGACGGGAATGCCGGGAATAATCCGGATGCGGAGGAGGTTTGTGACGACGGGGTGGACAACGATTGTGACGGGCTTACCGATACCGATGAGCAGGAGTGTCCGGAGTGCATGTCGAACGAGGAATGCGACGACGGGACCGTGTGCAACGGAGTCGAAGTGTGCGTGAACACGGTTTGTCATGCGGGAACTCCGCTCAACTGCGACGACGGTAACATCTGCACCGATGATCATTGCGATCCCGTCGACGGGTGTGAATATGCCTATAATACAATCCCCTGCGAGACGTGGATCTACTGCCGGCCGGGATACTGTCAGGAGGGGACCTGCGTCCACGGAGAACCGCGCGATTGCAGCCACCTGGATGATGTCTGCTATCTGGGCCGCTGCGACGATACACTTGACAGCTGCATCGCGGAGCAGGTCGCAGACGAGGTCGCCTGCGACGACGAAGATCCCTGTACCATGCACGAGGTCTGCGTTGATGGGGTATGCACCTCGGGCATGCCGCTTGATGAGGACGAGGATGGATTCGTTTCCCCGGATTGCGGCGGGACCGACTGCGACGATCAGGATCCGGGAATCCACCCCGGGGCGCTGGATTTGTGTGACGACGGGATCGACCAGGACTGCAACGGATCGGATCTGGGATGCGATTGCCTGGACCTGGACGACGATGGATATGCGGATGAAGCTTGCGGGGGAAGGGATTGTGACGACGAGGACGCGGACGTGAATCCGGAATCCGAAGAGGTCTGCAACGACGAGGTGGACAATGATTGCGACGGCGACACCGACAGAGAGGATGATGATTGCTGTTCGGAAGAGGACTGCAACTGGGTGGATGACGATTGTGACGGAATTACCGACAACATGGGGACGACGACCTGCGGGTTGGGCCCTTGCCAGGTGACGGTGGAGGTTTGTGTCGACGGGGTGCTGCAGGAATGCGTGCCGCTGCAGCCCGAGGAGTTCATGGAGAGGAGTTGCACCGACGGGGTCGACAACGACTGCGACGGAAACACCGATTATGAAGATCTCAACTGCCTGGGAAGGACGGATGCGGGGGATTGGTGGAATGACAGGCAGGTGACCGGCGGTGGGTGCGGATGCGGAACCGCGGGTAGCCAGCTGCAATGGCTGGCTATTGGCCTAGTTGGATGGATTCTCACGCGTAGGCGCTCGCGGCATTCCGGGCGGGGATGAACCCCGCCCCTACAGGGGTTTCCAAGGAATATCCGTCTGTTGGATTGTACCCTGTCCCCGATTCTTCCCCGGCGAGTTTTTGTTGACCGGGGTGTAATTGTGCTAGACTACAGTGGTTTTATGCGGGGAAAGTGAATGAAGTTTTCTCTGGCCACCAAGATTTTCATCGGCTTCACCTTGGTGATCGCCGTCTTCGGGGTGGTGTCGGTTTACGGCATCACCCAGTTCAACGCGGTGCGCGGGCAGCTGGATGCGGTCAACAAGGGGTTTCTGCCGCTGAACCGGGTGGTGGCCGAGATGGAGACGCTGCAGGAGAGCTCGCGGCGCAGCATGGACAACATCCTGCGGTTCGAGAACCTAAGGAGGCAGAAGACCCTGCTGCAGAACAGCCGGCGGTCGTTCAACCGCAACATGCGCTCGCGTCTGCAGCAGGCCCAGACCATCATCCGGCGCATCGACACCAGCGCTATGAGCTCCGAGGACCGCGAGTTCCTCTCCGACTTCGACGTCCGGCTGGACCGCATTCGCGAACGCGCCCAGGAGTTCGACCGTACGCTGGAGACGGTGGTGGTCGCCATCGACGTGGAGGCGGACTTTGCCGCGCCCCGGGAGGAAGTCACCGCGTTCAAGCGGGCGCGGCGGAAGCTGACCAACGACGTGCGCTACATCGCCCTGTTTCTGAAGAACCGTATTAACAACCGCATGGTCAACATCCAGCGGGAAGAGAGCCGGGCCACCGGCGTGATCCTGTGGCTTTCCATCGTGGCGGTCTGCGTAAGCGTGGTGGTGACCTTCCTGTCGCTCTTGGCCCTGCGGCCCATCCGCCGCCTGGCCGCCGGCGCCCGGCGGATCTCCAAGGGGGATTTCAGACCGGTGGCGGACGTCTCCTCCAAGGACGAGTTCGGCTTCCTGGCCGGCGAGTTCAACCGCATGGCCAAATCGCTGGCCGGCCGCGAGGAGGAGCAAGCCCGGCACCAGCAGCAGCTCGAGCGGGTCAACCGCGACCTGCGCCAGTCGTCGATCGACCTGGAGCTGATGAAGCTATACAACGAGAACATCATCCGCTCGGTCCACAGCGGCATCCTGGTCACCGACGTGCACGGGGTGATCACCACCTTGAATCCCCCGGCGGAGAAGCTGTGGGACCTGGATCCGGACAGGACCATCGGGCGCAGGCTCTCCGAGCTGCCCATCGCCGCGGCGCTCAGCCGGCTCACCGCCAGCTGGGAAAAGATCCTGCGGGATCAGGAGCGCCTGCTCCTGGAGGCGGTGGAGTTCGCCATCGGCTCACGCGGACAGGTGCTGGTGGACCTGTACGTCTCACCCCTGGTGGGCAAGGACGGCAACGCCCAGGGAGTCCTGCTGGTGGGCGAGGACGTGACCGAGAAGGTGCGCACCAAGCAGGCGCTGCTGCAGTCGGAGCGGCTGGCGACCATTGGGCGCATGTCCGCGCTGGTGGCCCACGAGATCCGCAATCCCCTCAGCTCCATCGGCCTCAACGCCGAGCTGCTGGAGGACGAGATACCGGCAAAGTCAAAGGAACCGCGCAAGATTCTGCACTCGATCGCCCGCGAGGTCGAGCGCCTGACCGAAATCACCGACGAGTATTTGAAGTTCGCCCGGCTGCCCAAACCCAGCCTGGCCCCCGAGAACCTCAACGATCTGATCTCCGGCCTGCTGAGCTTCATCCGGGGGGAGTTTTCCTCAGCCAGCATCGAAGTCAAGCACCAGCCGGATCCCCGGGTGACCCTGGTGCGCGCCGACGAAGGCCAACTGCGCCAGGCCTTCTTGAACCTGTTGCGCAACTCGATCGAATCCATGCCCTCGGGCGGCACGCTGACGGTGTCCACCGAGCAATTCGACTCAGTGGTCCGTGTGCGCATCGCCGACACCGGCGAGGGCATCGACAATGCCTGCCTCGACCGCATCTTCGATCCCTTCTTCTCCACCCGCGAGGGCGGCACCGGCCTGGGCCTGTCGCTAACCCAGCAAATCGTGACGGAGCACGGCGGGACCATCGCCTGCGAGAGCAGCCCCGGTCAGGGAACCTGCTTCGTGGTTGAGCTGCCCTCCTTGCCGGCCGCCGGCGGGGACTGAGGACAAAAACGTGGCGGTTGGCAGGCAATTCGGACCCTACACCCTGCTGCGCAAACTGGCTCGCGGCGGCATGGCCGACATCTTCCTGGCCCGGCGGCGGACCGAGCAGGGCGAAGAGTTGTGCGTGATCAAGATGCTGCTGCCCACCTCGGTGCGCAATCCCCGGGCCTGGAAGCTCTTTCTGGGCGAGGCGCACCTGGCCGCCCTGCTGGATCACCCCAACATAGTGCGCATCTATGACCTGGACCGGGTGGACAACTACTACTTCATTTCCATGGAGTACGTGGCGGGGGAAACCCTGTTCGGCATGCTGCACGCTGCAGCCAAGAACCAGCGCCCCCTGCGGCCCTACGAGGTGGCGACCGCCATCCGGCATGCCTGCAACGGCCTGGCCTACGCGCACGCCATGACTGATCCGGCGGGCAAACCACTCAACCTGGTCCACCGCGACATCAGCCCCTCCAACATCATGCTCTCCTACGACGGGGAGGTGAAGATCCTCGATTTCGGCATCGCCGCCGCGGCCACTCGCACCGCCGGCTTCCGGGAAGGCAAGGCCCTGGGGAAACACGCCTACATGTCCCCCGAGCAGGTCCAGGGGCACAACCTGGACCGGCGCTCGGACATCTTCTCCCTGGGCATCGTCTTCTGGGAGTTGGCCACCGGAGCGGCCTTGTTTCCAGGCCGGGATCCCCGCCCGGTCATGCAGACAATACTCTCGGGCACGATCACCCCGCCGACATCGGTCAATCCGGAAATCCCGCTCGCGCTGGAGCAGGTAATCCTCAGGTCGCTGTCCCTGGAGATCAAGGACCGTTACCAGTCCGCCCAGGAAATGGGCGCGGCCATCGAAGAAGCCGCCCAGGGCCGGCTGGTCACCGAAGCCCACCTGGGAGCCCTGCTTTCGGAGCTATACGGCAAGCGCCACGGCCGACTCTCGCGCAAGGGGGAAGTCGGCGAGGAACTCGAACTGGAGACGCTGCTGTTCGACGATCTGGAGGCCCAGCCGCCCGAGCGCACCGTCGAAACCCGGACGAAAAAATGGTGGAAGCCCTCGCCGGGCATGACCGCCCTTCTGGCGGTGATTCTGGTGCTGCTGGCCGGGGCGGTCGTCTTCTGGATCACCACCCGACCCGCGGAACCCGGGGCGCACAACGCCGATCCCGCGGGAGAGAACATACTCCTGGGAATCATCCAGGTGGACTCCAGCCCGCGGGGCGCGCGCATACTCCTCAACGGCGACAACACCGGCAAGAAGACGCCGGCGGTATTGTCCGGCGTCCCGGTGGGCGCCGAGCTGAAGGTCGAGCTGAAGCGCAAGGGCTACGAACCCTGGAGCGGTCGCGTGCTGCTGGAGAGCCAGGAACCCCGCCGGATCAACGCGGTGCTGACTCGCAAGCGCCGACGGTAAAATGTCACGGATTTCCCTGCTGCTGTCGATTTTCCTGCTGCTTTCCGCCCGGCCGATGGCGCGCGCCTACGATCCCGACCTGCGCTGGTTTACGCTGGAAACTCCGCATTTTTTGGTTCACTACCACGAGGGCACCTGCCAACTGGCGGTGAAGGCGGCCCGGGACGCCGAGGCGGCGCTGGAGCGGATATCCGCGGTGCTGCAGCATGTTCCCGACGGGCCCATCCAGCTGGTAATAACCGATCACACCGACGCGGCCAACGCTTCCGCGCAGGTGATTCCCTACAACATCGTGCACCTGCTGGCCAGCCCGCCGGGGGATCTCGACCAGTTGGGCGACTACGACGACTACGTATGGATAGCCCTGGTGCACGAACTGTCCCACGTGGTTCACATGGACACCGTCTCGGGCCTGCCGGCGGCGGTCAACTGGATCCTCGGGCGCACCGCCTACCCCAACGGAGCGCAGCCGGGATGGTTCCTCGAGGGCGTGGCGGTGCACTTCGAGTCGTCGCTCTCCTCGGCCGGGCGTATTCGCTCCTCGCTTTTTTCGATGTACCTGCGCACCGCCGCTCTGGCCGGCGTTTTCCCCGGGCTGGACCAGGTTTCGGGCTACATGAAGGACTGGCCTCAGGGGACCGGCCCCTATCTCTACGGCTCGTTCTTCCTCGACTACCTGATCCGGCGCTTCGGCGAACAGGCCTTGTCCGATGTCAGCCATCACATGGGCGGCATGGTGGTGCCCTGGACCCTCAACATAGTCGCGCGGCGCGAGTTGGGGATCGACTACGTGACCCTGTGGAACCAGTGGAGGCAGGAGGTGATAACCGCCGCCCGGCGCCGGCTGGCCCGTCTGGAAGCCGAAGGGCTCACCGCCTTTTCCAGGCTCACCCGCCGCGGGCAGCACCAGCGGCGCCCACGGGTGAGCCCGGGGTCCGGACAGGTGCTCTACTACAGCGCCCCCACCAACCGCTGGCCCGCGCTGCGCCTGGTGGGCAAGGACGGCAGCGACGATCGCCATCTGGTCGAAGTCAACGGCGAGGGCGGAGCGGCCTTCACCCCCGGGGGGAGACAAATCGTCTTCTCCCAACGGGAGGTAACCGGCCAGTTCTACGTATACTCGGATCTGTTCCGCCTGGATCTGGAAAGCGGCCGAATCACCCAACTCACCCGCCGGTTGCGGGCCCGTTCTCCCGACGTTTCCCCGGACGGAAAGAGGATCGTCTATGCGCGCATCCGCGCCGGACGCACCCAGATCGGCATGTGCGACATCGACGGCGGCCGGCCGCACGACCTGACCGGCTTTGACGACGGTACCCAGGTCTACACCCCGCGCTTCTCGCCCGACGGCCGCCTGGTGGTTTTCGGCGCCACCACCCCGGGCGGCGGTCGCAACTTGTGGCTGCTGGACACGGCCACCGGGGCGCGGCGCCGCATCACCAGCGGACGCTTCATGGACGTCGATCCGGTTTTCTTACCCGGCGGGCGCACGGTGCTCTTCGCTTCGGACCGCACCGGAATCTACAACCTCTGGTCGGTAGACCCGGACACCCTGCGGCTGGCCCGCCTGACCAATCTGGCCACCGGCGCATTCTCCCCCGACCCCGCGCCGGACGGCAGCGGGATAGCCTTCATGGTCTACGGCCCCGACGGCTACGATATCGCCTGGGTGGACCTGCCGCTCGAGGAGCGTCCCGCCGGCGACATGCGCGAAGACCGGCCGCCGCCGCCCCACCGGGAGGCCCCGGTGGAGTACCCGTCCAGGCCCTACCGCCCCTGGTCCACCCTGCTGCCGCGCAGCTGGTTCCCGGTTTTCGGGGAGGATCCCTGGGGCGGCACCTACGGGCTTCTGATCACCGGGCGCGACGTCCTGGGCAAGCTGGACTACCGGGCGCAGTTCCTATACGGCCCCGGGGAGAACCAGCTGTACTTCGACGCGGGAATGTACGCGCGGGTGATCTACCCGTCGCTGGCCCTGTACGCCAGCCGGCACGTCTACCGCTACTACAACCAGGCCTGGGCCAACGGGATCCCCCATACGGTGGACAAGGAGCGCATCTCGCTGTTCGCCGATCTGGCCTTTCCGTTCGCGCGCTATTCTTCCCGGCACGCCGTATTCCTCAACTACGACCTGCACCTCTACGATCGTTGGACCGAGCTGCCCCGCGACCCCCTGGACCTGCAGCCCTACCCGCCCGACGACCGGCGCCTGGCCTGGCTCTCGGTCGGCTGGGCGTACTCCAGCGTGCGCAGCTTCGTCCACTCCATCAGCCAGGAGGAAGGCCTGTACGCCAGCATCTCGCTGCGCTACTCCCACCCGGCCTTCGGCAGCCAGGCCCGGGTGGCCGAGGCGCGCTCCAGTCTGCAAGCTTATTTCCCGGTGGTGCGCGAGTGGCACCACGTCCTGGCCCTGGGCCTGCGCGGCGGCATCGCCGTAGGCGACCGCGCGCGCAAGTCGCTCTTCGTCATCGGCGGCCTGCCCCTGCGCGATCCGGTACAGGACGCCTACTTCGGCTACCGCTACGGCGGCCTGTACCTGCGCGGCTACCGCCCGGGCGCCTTCGCCGGCTCGATTTATTTTCTTTCCTCGGCCGAGTACCGCCTGCCGCTTCTCGACATCGAGGCCGGCTTCCTCTCCCTGCCCTTCTACCTGCGGCGCCTGCACGCCGCGCTGTTCGTCGACGTGGGCGGAGTGGGCATGGACGAGCTGTCGACGGAGATGATCAAGGTTGGAGTTGGCGGCGAGCTGCGGCTGGACATGCTGCTGGCATATTATCTTCCATTCACGCTCCGCCTGGGCTATGGTCGGGGCCTGATGGAGGGAGGCGAGAACAACTTCTTTCTCACCATGGGGTGGGGGTTCTGAAAGGAAGTTAACAATGAATCGTTTTCTGTCCTGCTGCCTGGCCCTGGCGTTGATCCTGTCGCTGGCCGTACCGGCGTCCGCCAAGAAACGCCGCAAGGCTTTCGAGGAAAAGGCCGGAGACTCCGCCGCCCAGGTCTACTTCGGGATACCGGTTACCGAAGACGGCAACGGCTTCACGTTGAACCTATGGGGCGGGTATCAGATTCTCGATCACCTGGACGCCACCATGAGTCTTTCAATGGCCGCCGACGAGGACAGCAACGTAGTGGCGGGCAATCCGGTGATCAGCGTGGGCTCCAGCCTGTGGCCCACCAAAATGAGCCGGGGCTTTGGAGCCTATGTCAACGGCCGGTTGAACCTGGGCCTGGGAATGTTCGGCATCGAGCGGGATCAAATGAGAGCCTCCGCCCTGGGCATATTGAACAGCATGAGCTGGCTGAGCTTCATGTCCGAGCACCTGGTAATCGCCCCCCGGCTGAGCGGGGGCATGTACCTCAGCCGGGTCTACATAGGCGGCCGGGTGGCCCCCCAGATAGCGGTGCCGGTGCATCACACCGACGGGCGGGATACCGAAGTCGCCATGCACTACCAGTTCTCCCTGAGCACCGGGTTCGGCGACCATCGCGGCGGTTTGAGCTTCGCCATAGGAATGAGCGGCCTCTCCGAGCTTACCACCGAGGCGGAGGAGAACCGCTTTACCCTGGACCTGGGCGTGGGCGTGCGCTTCCGCGTGGTCAAGCAGCACGGCCTGCGAATATCCGCGGGATTGTCCATTCCCCTGGGCGGCGATTTCCTGGGCACCAGCGTGATTATCGGCGGAAACATCTCCTGGGGATACGCGGTGGAGATACCCGACGACCCCGGGGAGGCCGCCGAGGAAGCGGCTACGGGTTGGTCGGTTCCGTATGGAATCTGGCAGCGATAAAGAGTAACCGGGTGCGGCCCATCTCGATCTCGTCGAGGTTCTTCAGCCGCACGGCGGTCTTGGGGGAGACCACCTGACCGTTCAGCAGCGTCCCGTTGGTGCTTCCCAGATCATAAAGCGAATACAGGTTGCCCCGCACCCTGATCAGGAAGTGCTTGTCGGAAATCAGCGTGTCGGAAAGCTCGAAATGCGCCTCCTCCGACCGCCCCACCATGGTCTCGTCCTGGGTGATCCGGTGAATGGCCTTCAGATCCGGCCCGCGGATCACCGCCAGCGCCAACACAAACGGGCTGGCATACGGCTCCTTTTCAATAGGCACCACTGCGGTTGTGCGTCTGCGTCTCTCCACCATGACGGCCAGGATTTAAGCACGTAGCAAATCAGATGTAAAGAATAATCGAGGGACGGAGGTACCGTAATCTCATTGTAAACAAAGGAAATTATTGTGTTGACTTGATGTTATGTTGGTGTTATTATGTATATATAACTGGAGCGGAAAAGATGAAGAGAACGACTATTATGCTTCCACCCGAGTTGAAAAACCGCGCCGCCAAGCACGCGCACCGGCTGGGCATCTCGGTGGGCGAGTTGATCCGCAATTGCCTGAACGCGTTTCTGGACCGACCCGACGATCAAACAACCGAAGATCCCCTGCTGTCGGATAACGCAGTCTACAAGGGCAAGGTCCCGCCCGACCTCTCCGCCCGGCACGATCACTATCTGTACGGGGAGCACGAGTGATCTTCCTCGACACTGGAGCCTTTCTGGCCCGCTATCTGGCTCGCGATCAATACCACCAAAGGGCCTTGGCCGCCTGGAGCGAAATCGGACGCGGCGGCCTGCGCTGCTTCACCAGCAACTTCGTCCTCGACGAAACCTTCACGCTGCTGGGCCGCCGGGC
>Ga0272442_10003320_pt1 | contig 22695 bp, 22 predicted proteins | sample SSMForm2O_FD_200262 | JGI IMG/M metagenome (GOLD analysis project Ga0272442, IMG submission 200262) | Marine sediment archaeal communities from Little Sippewissett salt marsh, Falmouth, MA, United States - SSM-Form-2O | ecosystem: Environmental > Aquatic > Marine > Wetlands > Sediment ...
GCTAAATAGGATTCATATATTTTATAACTTACCTTTGGGAAATATTATTATAAAAATTTAAGTTAAGGGAAGTGACAATGAAAGAATTATTAGAAACTGTTGAATCTTTAAAGAAAACCGATGTGGGAAAAACAATTGATGCTCGTATAAAAGAATTTAAAAAAATGGGCGGGGAATCAAATGATGGTCTTTTTAAAGAGCTGTGCTTTTGCATTCTAACTGCAAACTATAACGCCGAAAAAAGCATAAAAATTCAGGATGGAATTGGAGAATGTTTTCTAACAGACTCTGAAACTGAGTTAGCAAAAAAATTAAAAGACTTTGGTCACCGTTATCCAAACATGAGAGCAAGGTATATCTCAGAATCGAGAAAGTGTAAAGATTCTTTAGAAGAAATCGTTCAATTTCATGATAAACAAGCTCTTAGAGATTGGATTGTAAATAACGTGAAAGGGCTTGGCTACAAAGAGGCCAGTCATTTTTTAAGAAACGTTGGTTTTGATGATTATGCAATAATAGATTTCCACATAATAGACATACTAGCAAAATATGATTTAATAGAAAGACCCAAAAGCCTAACGAGGAAAAAATATTTAGAAATTGAAAATATTTTAAAGGAAATGGCAAAAAAAATAGACCTTAACCTGGCTGAATTGGATCTGTATTTGTGGTACCTTGAAACTGGGAAAATCCTGAAGTAGCCGACAATAAAAAAGTTTATTTTATATCACGATAAATTGATTTTCCGTGCGAATCTATTGCTACGACCAATGGTCCAAACTCTTTTGCCTTGAATATCCATACAGCTTCAGGCATACCTAGCTCGTCAAGCCAGTAAACTCCTAGAACTTCTTCCACTCTATCTGCAGCAAGTGCACCTGCCCCGCCAGTATATGCAGTGTATACGCCACCATATTTCTGTAATGCTTTTTCAGTTCTTTCACCCATGCCGCCTTTACCGATAATGACGTTTATGCCGTATTTTTCTATGAATTTATCTTCAAAGATTTCCATTCTACTACTTGTTGTGGGGCCAGCTGACACTACTTTCCATTTACCATTTTCTTTTTTCATGAGTGGGCCGCAATGGAAAAGTGCCATTTCTGACGGATCAAAAGAAATATTGTCTTTTTCAAGCATCATGTGATGGGCTTCATCTCTAGCTGTAAAAATTTTACCTGAAACATATATGATATCCCCAACTTTGAGCTTTCTTATATCCTCGTTGCTAACCGGTACGTCAAAATGATACTCCATCTATTTCACCTCCCAGGTTCCATCTGAATGGATAATCATTTCTGCTCTTCGATCTGCCCAACATTGTACAACAATACCAACCGGAAGGCTTGCAGGATGTCTATGTGCTTTTTCAATATGAACGTCCAAAACAGTAGTTTTCCCACCTAAGCCCATGGGACCTATGCCGCTTTTATTAATACGTTCAATGAGCTCTTTTTCAATTGCTGCAATGGTTTTATCCTTGTGACGAATGCCAACTGGCCTGAGTAAAGCCTTTTTTCCAAGCTTCAATGAGAGGTCTGCACCGCCACCAATACCGACACCAACAACTGTAGGTGGGCAAGGGTTTCCTCCTGCCTTTATCATCTCTTCGACAACAAAATCCTTAACACCTTCGATGCCGACGCCGGGTTTGAGCATTCCAAGTTTGCTCATATTTTCACTCCCACCGCCTTTAGGAAAAGAGATTATCTTAACATCAGTTCCATCATTGATATCCCAATTAATATATGGTATTTGCTCACCGGTGTTGTCCCCATGGTTTTTACCTAAAAATGGATCCACAGTATTGGGACGCAATGGAACTTCTTTTGTAGCTTTTTTTACGCCGTTAACAATCCATTCTTTTATTTTATCGATGTATGGAAAGTCTATACCAATACTAACAAAAAATGTCTGTATGCCTGTATCCTGGCACATGGGTCGTCCCGATTTTCTTGCTAAGTCGATATTTTTGAGAATTGTTTCTATCTGGGTCTTTGCAATTCCCTGTTCAACTTTATGCGCTTTTTTAAGAGCGTTGACAACGTCGCTAGATAAATCAGTTTCTGCTTTTTTAATTAAGGCAACTATTCCGTCCTCTATGCTTTCATTTTCCATGCCAACATGCCTTCTTTGGCATGTGTATAAAGTATTTGTTTTAGTATTTTCTCACAAAATATGAAAACTTCGAGTATTATATGATATTATCGTAGATAATATCAATTTGTTTTATATAGGGGCGTCATATTACGGGTCATGCGGGGGTAACGAAGTTATGTCAAAGAAATTTATAATTGAACCAGGCGTAGAAGCGTTACAAGAAAATATAATACATAATCCTGATGATGATTTTTATATAAACTTCCTGAAACCATACTACGTACTTACGAAGGATGGCCAGTACCTTTTTGGATCAACACAACCAGGGCGACGTCCAGATAGAGCATTTTATATGATTCCTAAAAATTATAAACTTGGTAAAAAACAGAAGAAATTTGATACGAATATTGGAAAGAAAATCTACGAAGTTGTTATGAGCTATCTAAGGGAGAAGAATCCGAAACTCATTGTTCAGGAGGGTATCCAAGGGGAACTGGGATATAAAGTTGGACTTCGCATCACTCTAAGTGTAGAAAACCCTCACAACGCATATATCGCTTGGATGGGAAAGCTCATGATATTTCCTCCTGAGAAAGATATGCATATTGATTGTTGGAACTACATCATACAAGAAAAACTTCCCGATAAATATGTTAAAGAAATTCAAGATGTCTGGCCAGAATATGACCCTGATGTACCGTTAACACTTTATGATCTTACTGAAATGGATAGTAATATCAGACGGGTAGTTAGCCTCGGTGTCGATTATTTTGGCGGGGCATACAAAAAACCCAATCTGACAATGGTTTGGAATAAAGCCGAATCCGATGGTTTGGTTTCTTATCACGCTGGATGTACATCCGATCGTGTTCTGAAGGGATTGAGTGGTACAGGAAAAACTACCTTAACGGTTGGTCCAGAGTTGGAGCAGGATGATGCTTGTCTCGGTATGCCAGTCGATGATAAAAATGGAAATATTGACGAAGTTCAGTTGATAGGACTTGAAGCTGCAAGTTATGCCAAATCAGAAGGGTTAAATTCTAATAGCCCCGAATGGGCAGGTTTAATGAAATCTAGAGAGATTGATAAAAATGGAAAACGACCTGTTGTATTGGCACAAAACATAGATTGCGAAGGGACGACATATGTTCATAAAAGCATTGGAGGTTTCAAAGTCAAAATTCCACAAAAAATACCAGGAGAAAAAGTTGGTTCTTTGCAATGTACAAAATACGAGAAAAGCGGAACTACCAACGGCAGATTCATCTTTTTATTTAGTGAGTTAAATCATGGATGGGGCAGCGGTAGAAAGAAAAATTTGGTGACGGAATCTCTTAGTTTTAAAAAATATGATGTTCTTGAACCTATGATTAGAGTAGTTGACCCAAAAATGGCTGTCGCTCTCGACAGTGCTTGTGAAAGTATCATTACTTCTGCTATAGCTGCACAGAAACCTGGAACAAGAGTAAGATCGTATGCTGCCACTGATTTTATGGCACGAGAGCAATCAGAGCAGGCGCTTTTGAAGCTGAAGATGTATAGCGATATGGGTTTAGACACTGATGGAAAACTAGTCTTTTTCATTAATAATGCAGGCTTCGTCGGTGAGTATGATTTTGATGGAAAGCAGAGAAAAAAACTTGATAAAAAAGGAAGCCCTATAAAAAAGAGAAATAGAGAGACAGGTGAAATACTTTGCAACGAACTTGGTGAGCCCAAATATGAAGGCAGAGGTGAAGGAATTAAGGTAGCAGATTCAAAGCGGCTGATAGATCTTGTGGAACATAGAAAGATTGAGAATTGGATAAAACATCCCATCTTTGGCTATTTAATACCAGATCCCACTGAGCTTGAAGAAAAACACGGTATGAATGATTTCGGAAAACGGTTTAATCCATTGAACTACTATACACCAAAGAGATATCTTGAGTTCGTCAAAAGAGATATAAAAGAGAGGACAGAATTTCTTGAAGATTTGTTTAATGGGCAAGAGGGCAGTGAAAAGCTAAAAGACATCATATATATCTGGAAGAAATGTAAAATTCCGACTGAACAGGAAATTAAGGAGTTTTACGATACGCATTATAAGTAATTCAGTTATTTTTGCATTACATAAAACACAGAGCCGTACCATGCGCTGTATTTACGGAACATTTCAATTTCTAATTCTGCTTCTTTAACCATCTCCATGCCTTTTGGATTATCCTTGAATTTAATCTTTAGTTTTTCCAGACGCTTCTCTAGCGGGTTATAGTATAACTCCCACCATGCATCCTCTGGCAATGGGAAGTGGCCAAGTATCTTGTATCCGCATTTTTTAATTATATCTAGATTGTCACCTATTGTTGCAATCTGCGGGTAAACTCTTTCCCAGTAATCGCTTATTTCTTTTGGCGGGTCATCTTTTATCCAGGCCATTTCATGGACTGCTAAATAACCATTTGGTTTGATGTATCTCTTCCATTCTGTAATTCCTTTTTCAAAACCCATTATAAAAATCGATCCTTCTGCCCATACTATGTCAAAAGACTCTTCAGGATATTTTATATCAGTCATCGATTGATTTACTGCTTTGACTCTATCTTGGAGATTTTCTTTTTTAATTAGGTCGTTAAGTTGGTCGAGGAATTGATCCACGATGTCAATCCCTATTACTTCTCCATCAGAAAGTTTTGCAAGCTTAATCGTCTGCATGCCTGGACCACAGCCAATGTCAAGTATTCTTGGTTGTTTGATGGTTGGTATCATTTCAAAGGCTTTCTGCGTGTATTTATCTCGCCCGGCTCCCTGCCTAGGCATATCTTTATGAATTTCTAATAAAAGTTCCCAATCTAGTTCCATGTAATAAAGCATTAAAAGATTGTTATTTTAATATATTGTAGTAATGCCTAGCAATTAATTTTATTAATCGGTGGTATATGCCCTACTGACTTGGATGAGTGAGTGAAATATGGTTGAAGGTCATAAAAGACATAGTCATGAACATCGCAAGGATCTTGCAGGTGAGTATAGATGGGGAGATACCGGACAGATTGTATTGTTAATTGTTTTTATTATAGGAATGGCCTCTGATTTGTTTTTATTAAAATTATCTGATTCTTGGCAGCATGTATTTCCTTGGTATTTACGTATTGTAGTGTTTCTTCCATTATTGTTAGTTGCATGGTTTTTTGCTCAGCGAGCCCATAAAAAAGTTTTTGGAGAAGAACAAAAGGAGATCATTGTTATCAAAACTGATGTCTTTGCTAGAATTAGACATCCCATGTATTTTGGTTCTATAATGACCTTCTTGAGTTTTGTAATTTTAAGTCTTTCCGTGATTGCTCTGGTGATTTTCGTTGTTGTTGTCATGTTTTATTATTATCTCTGTCGCTATGAAGAAAAGGTATTACTTGAAAAGCTTGGGAATGAATATAAGGATTATATGAAGAACGTACCAATGTTATTTCCAAAGATTAGAATATAATCATGAGGCTATGATGAGAATCTAAGCCTCTAATCACTGTATCTTGATAAGAGATTCAGTGTGTTTTACTCCAAGAAATTTTGCACTCTTATCATTATTTATGATTAGATAATGACTTATGTCTTCTTCCATTTATCCCGGTGAGACAAACCAATTATTATATATATAGCCCCTAGCCCTGAGATTCCTAGTAAGCCTGGATTATTTGTGGCAATCCAGAGAGGAACTCCAACAGGTAAAAGACAAGCCCCAAGGATGAAAAAGGCTCGATAATCTGGTTCTGGATATTTGCCTTCTTTCTTCCTTTTTACAGCAATAAATAACACGATAATGCCCAGGAGTAGTGCTATTACTGCGATAATAACTACAATTGGAAATAACTCAGACATATTACGCCTCTTAGAATTGTTGTATGTTATGTTCTCTTTATTAATAATATCTATCAAAGGCTATAATGCTTCACTTAGTCTCTAATCATTGAACATATTAGAAGCTTAAGCTCTAATTAGGTCTCAGTGAAATTTAATATATATGATTTTATTTTCAATAAGAAAAAATTGGGGAAGATTGTATTGAAAAATAAAATTGTCTTGATAACTGGTGCAACATCTGGTCTTGGAAAAGAGACAGCCCTGGGTCTTGCAAGGCTTGGTGCAACAGTTGTTTTCACATCCCGTGATCGTTTAAAAGGAGAAAAAACCAGAGACCAACTCATTGCAGCATCAGGTAATGAAAATATCGACATATTAAAATGTGATTTAGCATCATTTAAATCAATCAAGAATTGTTGTAAAGAGTTCAAATCAAAATATGATAAATTACATGTTTTAATTAACAACGCTGGAGTTTGGGATTTTAAAAGAAGAACTTCAAAAGATGGAATTGAAAACATCTTTGCAACAAATTTTCTCGCTCCGTTTCTTATGACACATCTTTTACTCGATGTGTTAAAAAAGAGTAGCCCGTCCCGTATAATTAATGTAACATCTGGTATGCATTATGGAACGATTAATTTTGATGATATAGAATATGAGCAAGGTTTTTCTGGGGCTAAAGCGTATAGACAATCTAAACTCGGTTTGATTCTATTTACCAGATTTTTAGCTCGGAAATTAGAGGGGAGTGGTGTAACGGTTAATACTGTTCATCCGGGTATGAATAAAACCAATCTTGGTAGAGATGCTGGTGGTTTTTCTCGTATTATTTTTAAGTTGATGGGTAAAGATCCCCGGGTTGGTGCTGAAACCTCGATATATCTGGCTAGTTCGCCTGATGTAGAAGGCATTACTGGAGAGTATTTTGCAAAGAGACAAATTAAACGATCGTCAAAGAAATCATATGATATGGATTTAGCACAGCGGTTATGGGATGTTGGTAAAAAATATGTGAAAATTTGATTAAAACCTGCTATCTATGATTGTTATAAACTTAAAAAATCATTAGGATTCATGTCGTTAATATCATGAAAAATATACTCAAAGAGCCAGTTGTTGTATATGTTAAGGTAATTTGATTTGTTGGTATCTGTTTGAGTTTCATAATATTTTACAAATTTTAACCATACATCTTTTTGTTCATTCATTAGTAATTTCACATTATTTTTATATCTTTTAAATAAATCAGCAAAAGAAGCAAAAGTGTTAAAAGAATCATTAACGCCTTTTTTAAAACCTAAATAAAACTCACTTTCATCATTAATATTATTGTCAGTTGACTTAAGAACATCTTTCATCATTTTTTGTTTTTTGTCTTTCAACGGTTCGCATTTCATTTTTCTCCCTCATCGATTTAAGAAAAACCAAACAATTTATGATAGATCTTTTAATTTTCTTCATTTCATTGATATTTTTTATGCCTTATTGGCACGTTGTGGGAAGATAATCGCCTTTTCTTTCTTTTTAACTCTGGAATTTCGTATCCTCTCAGCCATTTCACTTATTCTTTTATCTCTATGCTTATGAAAATTGTCACTCATTTTTTCTACCTCCTTAGATTATTTACATCTGGAATGTTTAAAAGAATAAAAAACAAAAATTTCAAAAATTCGAAATTTGAAGTTATGGAAACTCTTATCTTTATCTTTCTTTCTAGTGATTACATCGACCTTCTAGCTTAAATAGTTGTCTATGAGCGTCCCTTTATTTTCTCTTTTTTAATAAATATTGATCTCTTTATCAGTTAGACCAAACACCGTGCCCTTTTTCCCTTAACTTAAAAGCAATCCATTGTTCAATTCTTTCAGCTTCTTTACGTTTTGAAATAGGATTAAAATGTGAAAAAATCTTTGGCACAAGTCTAAGGCCATATTTTTTTGCATACCTATTTGATTTATACCCCTGCTTATGCTGCTTGAATCTTATAACTGGATCATGTGTTGTTTGTCCAACATAAAAACATGCAAGCCTTGGATTCATATGAGGATTTTTTCCTCTGAATTTTTTTGAGGCCAATACTTCTTTATCGAGTTCAATGACATAAACGTTGTATGGCATATCCAACTCATGTATACAATAAATCAGTAATAATAGTTAGGTAAAAACCTTCCAGGCACGATAATTTTAATTTGGAATTGCATAAGTTACAACGATTTCAAGATCAAACGTATTTGAAGAATCCTCAATTGTAATCAAATTAGCTCCAAAAACTGGATAGTAATCATCACATTTTACAAGTTCAATTTCAACATTTGCATTACAACTGGCATCATCAGTAAAACTAGCGCCATCATATTTCAAATTAATAATTCCTGGCTCCCCATGGACATTTGTAAAACTATCACTCTCAACAACCTTGCCATCGATTATGATTTCTGCTGAAAAAGTATCACCCATGTTTTCAAATCTTCTTAAACGTCTCATATCATCTTCATCAGACCAACTAAGTTTGAGAGAAACCTTGTTGATGAAGTAATCCTCATAGGAAACATCATATGAAATAGATTCGGCCTCACCTAGCTGCCCATCAAATGAGTAGGCTTTATTTAGATACGTCCAATTTTCTTCATCTATTATGTTATCTTGAATATCTTCTTGGGCAAGGATTCCTCGATATATTGGATAAGGCCCAAATGAAAAACCAATGATTAGAATAACTGGAATAAGTAGAACTGGAATGTTTGCGGTAACTCTAGATAATCTTTTTTTCTTCTTGTTGTAATGACGATCGTAATGAAGGAATGCTGATGCAGAAACAAGCCCTATCGATGCAACAATTGCCCAAAAGAGACGCCCCATAGCCATATTTTCTGCAATAATATAATAAAGAAATCCTCCAACTATAGGTGCAGTCACACCTGCAATTGCCAAAGGAATAAAAGAATAGCCCATATAAATCGAACGTTTGTTCTTAGGGGGAATTTTAGATACATAACTAAGAAATGCAGGATATGAAACCATTTCACCAAAGGAAACAATAATTATACCTGCAATAAAAATCGCAGGATTCAAAGTAATTCCTACAATAAAAAAACCTGCAGCTATTATTAGAACACCTGCAATCAGCAACTTTAATGGATCAATATTTTTATCTTTGATAATATACGCCCATACTTGACCTAGGGTTATGATTGTCCCGGGGTTAAGAGCGGCAAGAATTGGAATAAACCAAGCAGGTAGTATTCTAAAATCAGTCATAAAAAGTGGTGTGAAAGGTTTACGTGTATACAACATAAACCAACATCCGGCAAAAATGATCAAGACATAGGCAAATTTCGGATCCTTAAATATAACTTTCAGGTTTTTTACTGCGTCAAGAGCGGGAAGGGAGGGATTGGGCTTAACCGGGTTTTTGTAAGAAAGTAAAATGATGAGAAAACTACAAAGAATAAACAATGCCATAAGGAAAAAAACACCGCCATAGTTTTCAGGGGCAAACAAAAATGTGATACTAAGTGGGATAAAAAATGCACCAAAGTTGATTATCCAGTAGTATATGTTAAATGCATAGGTTCGATTTTTTTCATTTGATGAGTGAGATATTGATGCAGCAATTAGTGCTTTTTCAAATCCAGAACCAAAGCCCATTATAATTACTGCCAAAAAAATTAATGCAAATGTATACCCAAAACCCAGGGTGATATATCCTACTCCGAGGGTTATGTAGGAAAACAATAGGATCTTTTTAAATCCATATTTGCTCGCTAATGCCGTTGAAATCAAAGGTAGGAAATTTATTAGCCCCATGGAAATACCTGTAAGTATTCCAACCATCCAACTTTCTATTCCAACATTATAGACTAGATGATAGGAAAAAACAGCAAGCATACCATAGTATGCCCCTCTTTCAAAGAGGTTCGAGGCGTTGACAGCCCAGAATTCCCTTGGTAGTTTTGTTTTTTTACCCATAGGTTTCACGTCATATCAAAACACTAAAAAGATGCGGATCTTTATGCATCCTCTTCAGGTGCCGATAATGTTATAATTTAATATATTATATATACTTATAATAATATAAAAAACCTGCTATGCACGATAATTTCTATCTGACAAGCACCTATCATTTAATAAAAGCCTTGACCAATCCAAAAAGGATGAAATCTACGCCAAGTCCAACCAATACGCCGACAACCTTTTGCCCATAATAAATTCCAAGGCCGATATCAGTCATCAGAGGACCGACAAAAAAAGTCCCCCGACAGCATCATCTTTTGACTTTTCCTTTTCCTCATCCATAATAGATAATATAAAAACAGATTAGTCAAAGTTTTTGCTACAAAACAATTTTTAACAAAAAACCTTCAATAATTTTATCATATCCAGATGAAATCTATATTATAGTCAAAACCCTACAGATGCATAATGTTATATACTACTGGTACATAGCCGATATCATAATTTACATAAAAAGGAAGTATTGTATGTATAGAGAAGATCGAAATAGAGGTTTTGACAGACCTCCAAGAGAAATGCATAAGGTAACCTGTGCAGAATGTGGAAAAGAAACTGAAGTTCCCTTCAAACCAGACGGTAGTAGACCGGTATATTGCAGGGAATGTTATCAGAAACATAGGCCGAAGAGATTTTAGTGAAAATAGTGAATTTTAGTTTTAAATAGACTGTTTTTATATAACTCTCACCTATTATTTTTTTATTCCAAAAATTTTTAAAGGAGGTGATAAAATATGAAAGGAACTGTTAAATGGTATAACGTCCAGGAAGGATATGGATTTATAGAAGGTACAGATGGGAATGACGCTTTTGTTCATAAAACCGAGATCCCTTTTTGGAATATCTTTTTAAGAGCTGGAGAAAAAGTAGAATATACTCCAGAAAACACAATAAAAGGGACCAAAGCAATCAAGATAAAAATGCTGTAATGGAATTAGTAAAATTTTTAATTTTAGGGATAGTATTTATTATTTGTAAGGTAAAAACTCTTTACCCAATAGCTCTCTTGCTATGATTATTCTCATAATATTCATTGTGCCCTCAGCACCAATAGAATAAGATCTTACGCCACGTATGCCCATTTCTATTGGATACTCTTTTGTATAGCCCACTGCGCCAAGCCAATCAGCTACCTCATTCATAACTGCAAATGCATGAATTGGTGCACGAAGTTTGCTCATAGCAGCAGCAAGTGATATATCATGGTGAGAAAATTTTCCCTCTTTGTACATTTTATCCATAATCCAAGCAGCTCGATAGGTGAGAAGTTTAACGCTTTCAATATTGGCATAATGCTCGGCAAGTGGAAACTGTATTCCCTCATAACTTCCCAAAGAACGGTTGAAAGTCTTTCTTGTTTTTATGTATTCAATTCCAAGTTCTAATGCTGCCTCTGACGCCCCAACACATGTGGCTCCAATTAGAGTTCTAGCAGCAGAAAAACCTTCCATGGCATAATAAAAACCTTTGTTCAGTTCGCCTATTAGATTCTCGGCAGGTAACTCAACATTATTCATTGTAAACCCGCCAGTAGAAATCCCCATACGACCCATATCCTCGAACAAGGTCGTATCAATATTTGAATTATCTTTTATTGGAACAGCAAAAAAAGAAAAACCCTTATGCCCCGCATGAGGATCAGTTCTTGCAAGCGTTAGATGGATACCGCCCCATTTGTTTGACTCAGATATACCGCTGATAAATAACTTTTCTCCATTTAATGTCCATTTGTCTTCCTTTTTTTCAGCTTTTGTTTTGGAAGCACCGACAATATCTGAACCGCCTTCTGGCTCAGTGACAGCAATACCACAAAAAGCCTGACCTGAAGTGATTTTAGGAAGATATTTCTCTTTAATCTCAGAATTACCGTATTTGCTCAAGATGAAACCCCAGGCAGCTTCTACTAAGTAAAGCACTGGAACAGCAAGACTGATGTCTGCTCGGCCAAGTTCTTCAGCAGCGATGCATGCCATTGTCCAATCAAGATCTGCACCACCATATTCTTTTGAAGCAGTAGGTGCAAGCAATCCAAGTTGTGCCATATCTTTGATTATTTCTTCAGGTATTTTCTTATTTGTGTCGATTTCTCTAACTTTTGGTTTGATTTTTTTCTGAGCGAAATCTCTTACTGTTTTCCTCCAAAGTTCTTGCTCTTCAGTCCAACTAAAATCCATATATTTTCCTCCTTAAATCAATGGGACAGTGAGACTACCGGACGGCATGACTATAGTGTTAGGTTGTTTACCTTTTTTCTTGATTACTTCAACAGCATCATCTATCGCAGACTGAATATCTGAATAAGGCTTTAACTGCGATTTTTTGATAGTATCATCATCAAGATCAGTAACTGCCCACATTTCTGCTCTTATCCCAATCTGTGCCATTTTTGCGGCCTTGTGATATCCAAGTTTGTATTCCTCGCCAAGTATGTCAAGAATTTTCTTAGGGGAATCTGCTTTACCCAACAGCTCAAGAAAAGTATCTTCTCCAATACCATCACGACATTTGGATACAAGAATGATGATGCCATCGTCCTCTAAGGCTAGTTTGCCATTGTCAAGTGCCTTTTGAGATTGATAAAGATTGATATCCATAGGATATGGTGCAACCGATATGACAATGTTGCCTTTTTGTTTTAATGGTACACAAAAGACTTGATTTGAAAGTTCAATTGCTGCATCAAAGGATTTAATTAAATCACCAGCAGTAACAGCATACAACTTATGATCGCCAGTTAAAACAGTTTGAATAGAAAAAATATTGAGATCTTTCAATACATTCATTGCATCATTCATATCTTCATTTACGGGATTTCCATCAAGTGAAAGAGAGCAGGCATCATCACTTAATGCTAGTTTATGATTCATCTCAATTGTTTTATATGCAGCCACGCCTGGAAGAAATGATTTTCTGCCACCAGTGTAACCAGCAAAATAATGAGGTTCCACACTACCAATAACAAGAATGTTCCGGTATTCGGGAACCAACTTGTTAATATACATCTCGGTTCCATTCTTTGACTTGCCCAGATAAGTCATATCCTCATCTTTGCGAGCATCATGAGAGTAAACCCTTCTTCTAAAAGCTTCATATGTATCTCCAAAAATAAATCTGTATTCCTCTTCAGTTGGTGCTCGGTGAGCACCGGTTGCTACAAGAAACTTAACATCAGGATGGGGAGAAAGAACAGGTAGAAGATATCTTAGAATTTTAGACGTGGGGGTTGGTCTTGTAGCGTCATTAACAATCACAAGTAGTTTATCAGTATTTTCGGCAAATTCATCATATGAATCAAAGCCGATAGGATGTTCTAAAGCATCTTCTATCAATTTATCTTGATCATCAATTGAAACTTTGTTGGGAACTAATATTTGGCAAGGTTCAGGAACTGTGACTTTAATATTTTCTTTTCCATAAGGTACGTCAACTTTCATTTGTCTCCCTCAAATAAATGGTTTATTGACTACTGTTAATAGTTAATCGCCTAATATATTTATATGACTCTCGATATTCTCGGGTCAAATGAAAAACTTCCATGTTGCTATTGCCGGAGGAGGCGTTATCGGCTCTGCTATTGCATGGGAGTTGTCAAAATATGAACTAGATGTTGTTGTTTTCGAAATGGGGAGCGATGTTGCATCTGGTTCAAGCAAAGCAAACAGCGGCGTTATTCATAGCGGAATAAATTCTGCCACTTCCTCCCTTAAAGCTCGTTTTTGTGTCGAAGGTAACAAAATTTTACAATCACTAGCCGATGAGATGGGTTTTCAACTACAGTGGATTGGGAAATATGTTATTGCTAAAAACCATGACGAGAGGAAAGAACTCGAACGTCTAAAAAAAGTTGGGGATGCTAATGGCGTTTTCAAGCTTAAGATAGTAGAAGGTGGCGAAGTCAATGAACCTAATGTTTCTTGTCATTCTGCTTTATGGGTTCCCACAGCAGGCATTACTTCGCCTTATGAATTTACAATTGCCCTTGCTGAAAATGCTGCAATCAATAACGTTAAAATTTTACTTGAAACAGAAGTAAAAAATATTGAAAAAAATAAAGATGGTTTTTTGATTAAAACCAACAATGGTGAGTTTCATTCTAAATTATTAGTTAATGCTGCCGGTTTGAATTGTAGAAACATAGTTTCAATGCTTGAGGAACCAGATTTTCAAATATATCCGTGCCGTGGAGAGTATTTAGTTTTGGATAAAAATTATAATTCATTAGTAAAATCTATGATATATCCAGTACCACCAAAAGAACTCGGTGTTTTGGGTGTTCACATAACACCAACAATTGAAGGAAATATTCTTCTTGGACCTAGTGCTGAGTTCGTTGATGATGCTAAGGATAAAAAAACAACTAAAGAAATGATGGAAAATTTGCTTAAAGAAGCAAAAGAAATTATTCCAACAATACCAGATAAAGCAGTTATAAATGCGTACTCTGGTATTCGTTGTAAGCTCGCCTCTCCTGAAGAAGGCGGATGGGCAGACTACAGAATAGAAAACAGTAAATTAACACCCGGTTTGATAAATTTGTTGGGAATAGAGTCGCCTGGACTTACTGCAGCCCCAGCAATTGCAAAAGAAGTTGCAAGAATGATTTCTCAATCTATTGATTTGAAAACTAAAGACAAGTTCATTCCTGCAAAAAAGAAAAGAAAACGTTTCTATGGGCTATCTGAGAAAGAACAAGCAAACTTGATAAAACAGGATGAGCGATGGGGAAGAATTATATGTAGATGTGAACAAATTACTGAAAAGGAAGTAATTGATGCTCTTTCAAATCCTCTTGGAGCGAAAACACTATCATCTGTCAAATATCGTTGCCGGGCAGGCATGGGCAGATGTCAGGGAGGGTTTTGTACTCAACACATTGTAAGAATTATGGAAGAAAAATTTAATATGAATGTTAAGGACATAAAACTTAAATCGCCTGATACAAATCTTTTTTATGGTAGAACTAGGGGAGCAAGAAATGACTAATCAGACTGTAGATGTGGCTGTTATTGGTGGCGGGCCAGCAGGTCTTGCCGCAGCAATATCTGCTCATGAACATGGTGCTAAAAACGTTGTAGTTTTAGATAGGAATAGCTGGCTTGGCGGTATTCTTCCACAGTGCATCCATGATGGTTTTGGTGTAGAGGAAACTGGAAAATCAATGACTGGACCAGAGTACGCAGAGATGTATATTGAAATGGCAGAAAAACAAGGAATAACATTCATGAGAGAAACGATGGTTTTACATTTTGATAAAAATCGAAAGATAACCGCAATAAACAAGAATGGTTTACATGAAATCAATGCAAGATCTATTGTTCTTGCAATGGGGTGCAGAGAAAAGACAAGATGGAACATTATGATTCCTGGCGACAGACCAAGCGGCATATATACAGCGGGCGTTGCACAGGCATTCATCAATCTATACAATATTATGCCTGGAAAAAATGTTGTAATTCTTGGCTCTGGCGATGTTGGACTTATTATGGCGCGACGCCTAAAGTTTGAAGGTGCAAATGTTTTAGGCGTTGTGGAAATATTGCCCTATGCTAGCGGGCTTCCAAGAAATGTTGTTCAATGTCTTGATGATTATGACATCCCTATTTTTTTAAATCATACTATTACATCAATAAATGGAAGGGAAAGACTTAGGGAGATTACAATCGCACAAGTTGATAAAAATATGAATCCTATTTTAGACACTGAAAAACACATTAAATGTGATACTCTTCTTCTATCTTTGGGGCTTATACCTGAGAATGAAATAACAAAAAATGCTGATATCAAGATCGATGAAATAACTGGCGGGCCTGTCGTAAATCAAAATTTAGAAACGACGCTAGATGGCGTATATGCTTGTGGAAATTGTCTGCAGGTTTATGATACTGTCGACATGCTTGCTCTAGATTCAAGAAGGGCTGGGAAAAACGCCTCCAACCATACGACTGATCGAAGAATAAAAAACGAGCTGGAAATTATACCAGGCGCGGGAGTTAGATACGTAGTTCCTCAAAAGGTAAATAAGGCGGGAATAACACAATTAAATTTTAGGGCTGAAAGGCCGAGAGAGAAATCTACATTGCATGTGATTGCAAATGGAGAAGATATTTTAAAGAAAAAATTGCCATGGGTTAATCCTGCAAACATGATTAAAGTAGATGTTGATTTTACAACTGAAGTTTTAGAGTCTGGCAAGAGTTTGGAGGTAATAATTGATGACTAAGGAAAAAGAGATTACCTGCATTGTATGCCCAGTCGGATGTAAGATATTGGTGAAAACTGACGGAAAACAGATCAAAGACATTGATGGAAATAAATGTAAGAAAGGAATTGACTATGCGCAAAGCGAGGCTCTTGATCCAAGACGGATGCTGACAACTTCAGTATTGGTAAACGGTGGAAAGTGGCCACTTGTTAGTGTTAAAAGTTCTAAGCCGATTCCAAAAGACAAAGTATTTCAAGTATTAAAGGAAATAAAAAAAACAAAGATAGAAGCCCCCATAAAATCTGGTCAGAAAATAATCAAAAACGTTTCAAATATTGATATTGATATTTTAGCAACAAGAACTATTGAAAAATTATAAGATAAGAGGTCAAACCTCTCACTTATCTATTAATAAATTTGTTTTTTCGTTTCTATTTCTAATTGTATGGTTTATGCATTAATTACAGCTAATGCTTCTATTGCAGCATTGAATGTTTCACTTGGGCGCATTGCCTTTGTTATCAGTTTATTATTTGGTTTGTAGTAACCACCCAAATCAACATGTTTTCCTTGCGCTACAAGCAATTCATTAGTAATCTTATCCTCGTTTTCTGCGAGTTCTTTTGCTAGCTTGGTAAAGCGTGTTTGAAGATCCGCATCTTTTGTTTGTTTTGCTAATGCTTCAGCCCAGTACATTGTTAGATAGAAATGGCTTCCTCTGTTGTCGATTTCGTTAACTACTCTGGATGGCGCCTTGTTGTTTAATAAAAATTTGCTAGTTGCTTTATCAAGTGCCTCTGCCAATATTTTTGCTTTTGGGTTATTCGTAGTATTGCCAAGATGTTCTAAAGATACTGCAAGAGCAAGAAATTCACCAAGTGAATCCCACCTTAGATGTCCTTCCTCAATAAACTGCTGAACATGTTTGGGTGCAGAACCTCCCGCTCCTGTTTCATACAATCCACCGCCATTCATCAGTGGAACAATCGAATACATCTTTGCACTAGTTCCAACTTCAAGAATCGGGAAAAGATCTGTTAGATAATCACGTAATACATTACCTGTAACTGATATTGTATCTTGTCCTTTTGCCATTCTTTCTACTGAAAATCTCGTGGCTTCAACTGGTGACATAATATGGATTTGTAGACCAGATGTATCATGATCTTTCAAATACACATTTACCTTTTTAATCAACTCAGCGTCGTGTGCTCTATTTTTGTCAAGCCAGAATACTGCTGGAAAACCTGTTTCTCTTGCCCTCCTTACACCAAGCTTCACCCAATCCTGAACTGGGAGGTCTTTAACTTGACATCCACGCCAAATATCGCCTTGTTCAACTTTGGTTTCAAGTAGTGTTTCACCGTTTGCAGCTACAATTCGGACTTTTCCATCGTTAGGTATTTCAAATGTTTTGTCATGGGATCCATATTCCTCAGCCTTTTGTGCCATTAGACCAACGTTTTGAACAGTTCCCATCTTAGTTGGATCAAATGCTCCATATTTTTTACAATATTCAATTACTTCTTTGTAGACTCCTGCATAGCTACTGTCAGGGATTACAAACTTTGTATCATGTTGCTTACCATCAGGTCCCCACATCTTACCGGATTCACGTATTGCTCTAGGCATTGATGCATCAATGATTGTGTCACTTGGAACATGCAAATTTGTAATTCCTTTATCTGAATTTACCATTGCAAGTCTTGGGCCTTTTTCATAGGCTGCCTTGATGTCTTTCTCGATCTCTGCTTTTTTATCAGCAGGAAGACTAGCTATTTTTGCATAAAGATCTCCAAGGCCATTGTTTGGACTTACATCAATTTCGTCAAATAAGTCTGCGTATTTTTCATATACATCTTTGAAAAAAACCGATACAACATGACCAAAAATTATTGGATCTGATACTTTCATCATTGTAGCTTTTAAGTGAACTGAGAACAAAACATCTTTTTCTTTTGCATCTTTAATTTGTTCTTCAATAAATTTACGAAGTGCTTTTTTGCTCATGACTGTTGCATCAATTATTTCGCCATCAATCAAAGGTAGTTTTTCCATTAAAACTGTATTAGTTCCATCAGTTCCTACAAGCTCTATTTTTGCATCCCCAACATTTGATTTTGTAATAGTTGTTGATATCTCATTGGAACATAGATCTCCACTAGTCATATGCGCAACATGGGATTTTGACTGTGGGTTCCACTCGCCCATTGGATGTGGGTTCTGCTTAGCATAGGCTTTAACAGGATTGGGAACTCTTCTATCAGAGTTTCCCATTCTTAAAACTGGATTAACTGCACTTCCCTTGATTTTATCATATCTTGCTTTGATTAGTTTTTCCTCTGCATTTTGTAGTTTCTCAGGATAATTTGGCAGATTATATCCAAGTTCTTGTAGTTCCTTTATTGCTGCTGTTAGTTGTGGTATTGATGCACTGATACAAGGAAGTTTTATTACGTTTGCTTCGGGTTTTTTTACAAGCTCTCCAAGTTCAGCTAGATCATCAGATATTTTTTGATTATCTGTGAGATACTCTGGAAACCTAGCAATTATTCTACCAGCTAGAGAAATATCTCTTGTTTCAACCTTTACACCTGCAGCGCTTGTAAATGCTTTTACGATTGGCAAAAAAGAATAAGTTGCCAAGGCAGGTGCCTCGTCAACTTTTGTGTATATTATCTTCCCTTCAGATGTCATTGAGTTTTTCCTCCTCTACCTGACTTTCTCTGGTTTGTCTGGCATCATATAGTTGATGTCATCCCATGGGTGTCTGTATAGTCTGGATTTCAAACGTTTCTGATCCATTATATGTCCCATGAAACCAATGCTTCGTCCAAGGACAAAGAATGCATTCAAGATTCCAAGGTCTACAAACTCTCTGACTTCGTCTCTAGAGTATCCTATTCCTCGTAGCATATCACAACATAATACACCGATACATCCGTCAACGTTTAAGATTAGGTTGTTTCTTTTTGAGGTTGTAAGTTTTTCAACCTCAAGTGCGTAGTCAAGAGTCTCTGTTATTGGGAAGTTTTTCTTTGCAAATTCAACCATGATTGTAACACGAACATCTGGGTTTGTGACTGATTTGATTCTATGTCCTATACCTTGAATGTTTACGTTTTTGTTTTTCATGTCTTTGACCATGAAGCTTGGTTCTTCACCAGCATACAAGTATTCTGTGAAGTGATTTGCGCTGCCTTGTACTGCTCCACCAAATCTTGGTCCAATTGTCAAAAGTCCGCTGACAAGTGAAGAGATCAAATCTTTTCCTGCACGTGATGCAATGATACTATTATGTGCACCAGAAACAGCTGGTCCGTGATCTGCTGTTAGCAATACTACTCTTTCGATGAATTCACGAGCCCATGGCGGCAGATTTTTCTTAAACCACAAAAGTCCTATTACTCCACCAAGTCCCCATTTATCTTTGAATATATCGCTGATTTTCACGCCACAATATCTTAACTCTTCACCACGATCGTCTGATATTGTTGCTATGAAGTTTGCAGGTTTTCTGATCATGCCTTGTTTAAGAGCTACATCATAGTCTAATGGTATAATTGGTGGTTCAACATCAGGAATTGGTTTGTGTTTCTTGGTTTTAACTAATTTGTCATATGCTTTTTTGATTTGTTGATCAAAGTCATCAAAACTGGTTGGAACATAAGCACCTGCTTCTTTGAACGCCTTGTTTTTCGCATCACTTGTCTCACGGTCTGCTCCAGCTCGTGCTCCTGCATGGCCGAACTGGACTTCGGCTGGGAACACTTTTGAGCATGTTCCAATACACCAGGCAACAACAGGTTTTTTGATTTTTCCTTTTTTCATTGCTTCCATTACTTCATATTCATCAGTTCCACCGACTTCACCAAGTAGTACCATCATCTTAATATCAGGGTTTTTCTCATATCTCATCATATGTTGGATAAAAGTTGAACCCGGATACCTATCTCCGCCGATTGCTACTCCTTCATATACGCCGTCGGTGTTCATTGCAATGATATTATTCAACTCATTGCTGAGTCCACCAGATTTTGATACATATGCAACACTACCTTGTCTGTGAAGTTTTGATGCTACAATATTGTCAAGCATACCAGCAGTGTTTCCAATTCTGAATCCACCTGCTGAAATTCCACCGACTGTTGCTGGACCAATAATCCATTTGTTATTTTTATTTGCAATTCTAATGAGTTCTTTGGTTCTCTGCTCAGGTACACCTTCTGCAATTATTGCAACAGTGCGAATGGTTTTACTTTCAAGTGCTTCTTTGCTTGTTGCATATGCTGATCTGAAGCTTGCAAAGTTTACCATCACATCTGCTTCTGGATGCATCTTGGTTGCTTCTTTAAGGGTTTTAACCATTGGTATAAGAATTTCTTTTGTCCCCCAGAAACATTTATGCATTCCATCACGAGTTGGATTAACAATAACAACTACAGATGGTTCTTCACGTCTGCAAATATAATCAAAGTCTAGCATACGTTGAATTGCACGCGTTTGAAAACCAAAGACAACTGCTTTTGTATTTTTATTCATTAAAATATAATCTGGTTTTTTTCCAGATTTTTTGGTTTTTGGTTTTGTTTTTGTCACGGTAATCGCCTCCATTATTTGCCTCCTAGAGCCATATCAACAATTCGAGTCATATGAGTTTCCGGACCATATACATCAATTGGAATTCCAAGCTCTTTACCAAGGTCTTTCATAATGCGAAGACCTTCCTGATAGTTTGGCCCACCACGTCGAACATAAATTTTTACATTTGTTTTTTTGAGTTTATTTTTGTAATCACGAAGTGCCATTGTAATTCCAGTAAATGTTTTTGCAACATCAGTAAAGTTTGCAATGCCTCCGCCTACAAGCAAAAACTTTGGTCGACCCTTCGGATCTTTTTCACGGGTCATTAAATCAAGAATTGTTTTTGCATACTCATAGGTCAGATCGGTACTTGGGTTACCTGAGTATTCTCCATAGTTTGCTAGTTCATCACGATAACCAAGGTCAACGATTGTGTCTGTGTAAATTACACTTCCTCCGCCACCTGCAACCATGGTCCAAACTCGTCCTTTTGGATTTAATACTGTGAGTTTTAGTGATGCGCCGCTTTTTTCATCAAGCATTTTAATGTAGTTTTCCTCTTTGGATAGCTTTCGTCCAAATGGTGCTGGAAATGTAATTCCTCCCCATTTGTCGCTGCTCTCAAAATGGCCAGTGTCATCTATTCTAGCAACAAGATCTAGTGGAATTATTTCTTTACCAGATACTACAAAAGGATTAATTTCCAGATATGCATAATTCAGATCCCTGTAAAATTTGTAAAGTCCTTTGACAAACTCTGCAAACATTTTCTTATTTTCCTTTGGAGTATCCTTTGGAAGTTGACTTTCAATATTTATTTTATCTACATTATCTGTTACATCAATTTGTATTTCAGAAACAGTCTTCCACACGCTTTCTATATCAACTCCACCATGATTTGAAAAATATATTGTGTCTCCATCACGATTTGATTTTATCGCTACATAGTATTCTCCTTTGTGTGGAACAAATGGTTCAATTATAAAATGAGTCAAAATCCCGGTTACTTTTCCAACTTTGGTTTCTTTATTCATTCTTTCTTTGATCCATTTCTTTGCCTCTGGAAATGTTGCATTTGCTTTGATAAGTCCGTGTTTACCTCTTTTTCCAAATAGTTGATCAGGTTTGACCACTAGCTTTGTGTCTTTAAGCCACTTGTACTTTTTAGGTAGATCATCAAGTTTTGTATTTGGATCCACCAGTACAATTTTTCCTGGGAATTTAAAATCCTTGCTAATATAGTCTGTCCAGTAACGGGCAAGCATTTTCTTCCCATCATATTCTCTTATTCCTCTTTGTGCCATATCCTTTCTACCTCATTTATTTAGCTTTTTCTTTCATATATGCAAGAGTTCCTCCTGCTAGTATTATCTCTCTTTGTCTGTCTGAGAGATTGTATTCTACCTCAAACTCTGTTCCTTTAGTCTTATTTTTAACTGTTAAAACTCCGCCATTTTTTATTGCGATTTTTATGTCAGGAATTTCTATATCATCACCTTGATCGACTTTAGCATAATCCGCTTCGTTTTTGAAAGTAAGCGGAATTATTCCAAAGTTTATCAGATTTGCTGTATGGATTCTCTCAAAAGATTTTGCAATAACTGCTTTTGTTCCCATGAACATTGGGCAAAGTGCTGCATGTTCACGAGATGAACCTTGTCCATAGCTTAATCCTGCGACAAAGATGTTGTGTTTGCCGCCGTCTCTTATTTTCTTTGCACGTTCATAAAAGTTTGAGTCTACAACTTCAAATAAAAATTCAGAATATTTTGGAACATTGGATCTGTATTTCATCTTTGCACCAGCAGGTATTATGTGATCGGTTGTGATTTGGTCTTCAACTTTGATTGTTACCTCGCCTTTGATTTCATCAGGCAACGGTAGGCTTGCTGGCGGATCACCAATGTTTGGTCCACGATAGATTTTAATTTGCTCAGGATGCTCTGATGGATAGATGA
>Ga0272442_10003321_pt1 | contig 22693 bp, 12 predicted proteins | sample SSMForm2O_FD_200262 | JGI IMG/M metagenome (GOLD analysis project Ga0272442, IMG submission 200262) | Marine sediment archaeal communities from Little Sippewissett salt marsh, Falmouth, MA, United States - SSM-Form-2O | ecosystem: Environmental > Aquatic > Marine > Wetlands > Sediment ...
TCGATTCGATCTCTTCGTCCAGACGCTTGCGATCCGCATCGCCGGCGTTGGCGCCGAGCTTCTTTCTTTGCTTCTGCAATTGCTCCTGGCGTTTGGCGAGCTGATCGATCCGGCCTTGCAGGTCGATGTACTTGTCCCGATCGAAGGCCTGGAGCCGGCCGTCGGCGTGGAGATAGACGATGCCGCCGCGGATGACGATCGCCGTGGCCCGGGGGAACGTAACCAGCCGGTCTTTCTGGCGACCGTCGAAGAAACGCAGCTCGCCTTCGGCGCGGTGGTTTTGTCCGTGTCCGTGGATGAACATGTCGTCTTCGGTCAGCAGGCCGAACACGCCGCCGAACCCGGAACTGCCCAGGCTCTTGAGCAGCGTGCCACTGTTGCGATCCAGCACCACCGGGGTCTGTCGGCCTTGAGAGAGATACAGCTTGGTGGCCGAGGCCAACATCGGTCCCTGGGCGGTCAGGTTCTCGTATTCTTTCCTGTAGAGTCCCGTGCCGTCGCCGGCTCCTGACTCGGCGTCGATCGCGCAGACGTAGGTCTTCTTCCAGGGCAATAGTGACGCGGCGAAATAGACCTTGGTATCCTTGACCAGCGCACCGGTCCGACACGGATAAGCCGATATAAGCTTCCCGTTGACGGGCATTGCCTCGGTGTGAGGGGCCGCCTGGTGGTCCCAAACCAATTCGCCGGAGTCGGCGCGGACGGCATAGATACGTCCATCGTCGGAGCCGAAATAGAGCTTGCCCCGATCGTATGCCGGGGGCACACGCACGGGACCGTTCGTGAAGAACACCCACTTCTCCTGTCCCGTCTTCGCGTCCAGGCAGTGAATTGCGTCATCGACCGAACTGCCAAAGTACACGTTGCCTTTGGCGCTCGTCACATGGAAGACCGGGTCGAAGTTTCGCATCGACTTGAGCTTGCGGATGTTGGCGTACGAATCCCATTTGGCCGGTCCGGTCCAGGCCGTCTGCGGGGGCTCGCTCGATTGGTGCTCCCAGGCCTTCGTCAGTGGAAACGCAAGCGTTTCGCCTGTGACGCCGCTGCGCCGGTTGTCGTGTCGATACGTTGGCCAGTCCTCCGCTTGAGCAGGAGGGGACAGCAGGCCTGGCGTGCAGGATGCGATCAGCAGGATGATGAAGATCTGTCGAATCATGCTTTCCTCTATTGAACTACTTGGTTTCGCTTGCCACTTGCGCTGTGGCGGTCTGCCCGCGCGGTGCGAAGACCAGAGACGTCTCCAGCCAGTTGCCGCAACTGCAGCCACCACCGCCTTCGGGTGAAAGCACCATGCCTTCGCCCGCCACGGTGCTGAGCCAGCAACTGGGTCGAAGATTCTGCCAGCTTGTGATCTTTCCCGTGGTGAAATCCCATATGGCGACACGCCGTGACTGGCCGCGATGAACCAGGACGTGCTTCGTTCCACAGTAGGTGGCGCAGCCCTCGCGTCCGCTCATCGCCGCGGTGATGCGGTCGCCCGTCTTCAGATCGTAGCCGCAGGGCTCCAGGTAGACCCTGTCGGCCAGCACGACGGGGTGTTGCATGTGGCCGCCATGGTTATCGCTGGGCCATTTGTGTTGGGCGTGCCAGAGCTGCTTGCCATCGTTGGCATCAAACTTGTAGAGGTGATAGTGACCGGCGGCCGACGAGGTGATGACGATGGCATCGTCGCGATAGGCGAGGAAGAAGACCACGATTCCGTCGACGGTGTCGATGGGTGTCTCCCAGCGCGACCGGCCCGTCCTGGGGTCCAGGGACACGAGGTACTGCTGGGACCACAGATGGGAATCGTTGAGTCGGCGCGTCTGGGCGTTCTTGAGTTCGTCGTTTCGCGACTCGACGAAGACGATCGCGTTGTCGTCGAGGGCGATCGTGGTGTTGATCACGAGGCCGCTGCGTCGTTTCCAGATCACGTTGCCCGTATCGAGGTCGTAGGCGAACATCGCATCGCTGCACACCTTTCCGGTGCCGTAGCCACTGGTCTTGTCGTACCAGGACGGACCGCCCCAGAAGTCCGTGTAGACCATGCCTTTCTTGACGGCGCTGCCGATGAGCAGGCTGTCCTGTCGGGCTACGTAGCCCCAGTCCCATTGCCCGTTGGCCCACTCCTCCGGCAACTCATACGCGTGTTTGAGGTTCCCGCTGCGATGATCGAGAGCCCAGCACCTGTCCTGAATCGCCGTGTAAACCATGTCATTGTCGGTGCACCAGTTGCTGGCGTCACGAGGCAGATTGACGCGCTGCATGGATGGGATTTCGAGCGACCACAGGATGCTGCCGTTGTAGACGTCGACGGCGACCATGCGGTTCATGCCCTGGTGGAAGAGCCTGCCGTTAGCGGCCAGGGGTGCAGGCATGCGAGGATTGCGATCGGCGCCGAAATCGGCACCGGGCTTGCCCAGCCACTGGATCCGGAGATCGTCCGTGCCGCGGGCGCCGCCCAGGTCATCGTGGCTGTCGGCTGTGTTGCCCGCATCGCCGTATTGATGGGTCCATGAGCCGATGCCGGGTGAAACGGGCTTCTCGACAACGTAGAACAGACCCACATCGGTCCGGTGGCTGCGACTGACGACGGAGGAGGATCTCAGCCAACGTTCGATTGCCTCAGAGCGGCCGCGTGACTCGGATGCGAGATCGCGGAAGACTGCCGCACTGTCGCGCGGGCGCAGCAGGCGAAACATCTCGGCCGCCGGTCCCGAACAGCGACCCTCGGTCAGCAGGCGTTCGGAGACGATGAGATTGGCGAAGTTGCTCGGAAAGGGCAGGCCGGCGAGGCGCTCGACGTGCTGTACGGAGATGCGTGTCCCGTAGATGCCCGCTTTGTACAGACGCTGGCGGATGGCGGCGATGCGGGATGCGTCGTCGTCCAGGCCGATCACGGTCAGTTCGGTGTTTGCGGCCAGGGCGTGGGCCAGGCAGCCATCGACAAGACCCCAAACCAGGCAGTAGCCTTGTGTGAAACCCTGCCGCCGTATCTCGTGAACGACCGCCTTGATCTTCTCGTCGCGGGCGGCATTCTCTGAAAACGGGACGTCGGTCGGGAGTGGACGAACGCTGTAGTTCAGTGCCGTGTCCAACTCGTAAACATCGGTGCTCCGCTCCGTCCCGCCGGCGAGAGTCTTGACGCGATAGGCGTACACCTCGTTCGGTCGCAACCCTTTGATCTTCATGGCGTGACGTTTCTTGGCACGCTGGTGTTCCAGGCGGTTTTCCAGCTTCCCTTGGTGAGCACCCTGCAACTGGATACTGGGCGAGTACTTCGCGCCGGGACCGGCCAGGCCGTATTCAAGAATGGACGGGCCCGGCTCGGTGGTCCACCAAGTGACAACCGCCTCCGAAGGCGTTGTGTAGCGAACGTACGGCCCCAGTTCCAGGGGGATGCCCTGGGCCGATGTCTTCGCGGCCTGGCCGGTCATAGCGGCCGAGGTGACTGCGGCGGCGATCAGTGAGCTAGCCAGGATGCACACACAGGTTCTCATGTCACGACCTCGTTAAGCAATGGCTGAACTGAGGCGACCGGCGCGCCGGCAGCCTGTTGCAGTCTTCTCTTGATGTCAGCGACTACCGCGGGCAGGCTGACGAACGAGTTTACCACACAATGGGCCTTCGCGTCCCTAAATATCTCAGCCGCACCGGCCGTCTTCCTCTCAGACTCCCTTTGGGGACAGCCACGAGGCTACGGCCAAAAGCCCCTGGACACACCTGGCGTTTAGCGATAAACTAATAGGGTTCTCACATGACTCCAAGGGTCTGTGATTACCGTGCTCACCGCTGGCATTAGAACAAAACGGGGACAGCCAAATGTCGAGGGTACGAGCTATGAGACGACGGGATGCTTTCACACTGATCGAACTGCTGGTAGTCATTGCCATCATCGCCCTGCTGATGGGAGTCCTCATGCCCTCCCTCCAGAAGGCGCGCAAGCAGGCGCAGAACGTCGTGTGCGTGGCCCACATGAAAGGCCTTGCCGTGGCCCTGCGCATGTACCTGGACGACTACGAGGGCAAGACACACTCGACGCCCAATCAGGGTCTGTGGGACAATGCCTGGGAAAGACCAGCGATCGTCACGGAATACGGACCGAACGATGGCAATGCGTACTGGGGCATCGCGTACAAGCCGTATGCCAAGAACAAGAAGATCTTCCGGTGTCCCAGCACGATACGCTCCGATGATTGGCCGGAAAACGGTTGGGGCGTATTATATAAGGAGTACTTCCGGTACTGCTCCTATGGTCTGAACGGTTACGTAGCTGCCAAGAAGATCGACCACGAGTTCAAGAAGCATGACGAGGTTATCGTCTTCCAGGATCATATCGAACAGAAGTTAGACGGTATCGGCTCGGACATGTTCTGTATTGGCCCCGGCAACAGTATCAACTTGACACAGTGGCGTCCGGGCAGTTCCTTGGTCGAGGCCCACTGGCGGGGACATGACACGGTTGGGGAATGTTTCCGTCACTCAAGGGCCTCCAATACCTGCTGGCTGGACGGTCACGTGAGCAGCATCAAGGAAAGCACCGGCGAGGATGTCCCGACGTGGTGGTACGATGGCAAGCGTCCCTCCGACAATCCCGGGGTACAATAGCAGACGGAGCGGATGCGATTGAGTAAGGAGGCGCACAATGAGCATGAGATGCCGTTACGTTTGTGTGGGGGTCGGCGTCCTTCTGGTGGCTCTGGGCGGTTGTGAGAAGAAGGATGCAACCGCTGGCAACGCGCAAGGCGCCACGGTCAGCGCCGAGAGCATCAAGGCAGTCCACGAGGCCTTGGTTCGCGGCATGCGCAAAATGGTTGTCGACGAACTGGCGGCGACGCACACGGGAAAGAAATGTGTGGTCATGGCGCACATGCCGGCTGGTGGCTTTCAGCCCGCTCCTCCGCCTCCACCCCCGGGCATGGTCCGCCTGCTGGGACAGACGATCATCTACAGCGGCCAGTTCGACGCTGTATCGGCCGACAGTCTCACGGTCCGGGCCGCCTACCCCACGGCCGGAAACTTCAAGAGAATAGACATACCCAAAGAAGACATTCAATCATGCCACCTGGCCCCGTGATGTAAGGCCTGGAGCAGCGGCTTTCTTCCGCGCATCGCACAACCTCTCCCGTACCATCACGCGGCCTCCCTGTCCACATCACCCCAAAGTATCAGCGCCGCGATGATGCGAGGCCTTGCACCATGCGCGGTGCCGGTCTATAACTCAACCATCAGGACAGACAGCGCTGGTTAGTTGGGGATCGATCATGAGCAGGTCAATCATACGGAAATGCACTTACTTCGCTATCGCATGCGCTATCGCCATTCTGTCGCCGCCCGATAGCAGCGATGCCGGCCAGGCTCTCGACAATCCGTTTTCAGGACTTGTCTTCACGGCTCCGGCCGCAACGCTCTATTGCCAGATTCATCCCGAGGGTACGACGGTCATTCCCAATGGCCGGCTGCTCACCCCGAGAGGGCGGCAAGTCCTGGTCGAGCCGCATCCGTACGGCATGATGCTCTCTCAGGACGGCCGGACGCTGATCACCGTCAACAGCGGCACCGAGCCGTTCTCCTTCTCCATCATTCACGATCCCCTGTCCGAGGCGCCTCGCCTGTCGTCTATCCCGGAGGGGGTCAAGACCGACGAGGGTATCCTGAACGCCTGCTTCATGGGCCTGGCCATCCCTCCCAACAGCGGTGCCTCCCACTTCTATGCCTCCGGCGGCGATGACGGCACGGTCATGGTCTGGGACCACAACAAGCGTAAGCGGGTCGATACGATCTCGCTCAACGCGGAGTTTCGCGGTCGGCAGTGGCAGGACAGCTACACCGGCGCCATGACGCTGACGCCGGACGGTGGGCGGCTCTATGTCGTCGATCAAATGAACTTCCGCATCGTCGGCATCGACACCAAAACCCGCGAAATCACCGACGTCATTCCCGTTGGCCGCTATCCCTTCGGCATCAGTTGCACGCCCGACGGCGAGCACCTGTATGTGGCCAACATCGGCATGTTCGAGTACAGTGCGATCGAAGGCTTCGACCCGAAGAAGTTCGTCGAGACGGGGCTGTCGTTCCCGCCGTTCCCTTACCTCTCAAAGGAAATGATCCACGGCACGACGGTCGATGGCAAGGTTGTGCCCGGACTGGGCGATCCCAACGCACCGGAGTCCGTGTCGGTTTACGCGGTGGACATCAGCGACCGGAATCATGGACGGGTGGCTGCGCGGATCAAGACTGGAATCCTGGTCGGACAGATGGTCGAGGGCATTCCTGCGCTGGGTGGCTCGTCGCCGAACGCCACTGTATGCAGCCGGCGCCACGTCTACGTCTCAAACGGTAACAACGATTCGATCTCCGTGATCGAGATCAGCAGCAACGAAATCGTCGACGAGATCAAACTGCGTCTGCCCAAACCGCTGGACAGGCTCCGCGGGATTATCCCGTTCGGTCTGGCCCTTTCGCGGGACGGGAAGCGCCTGTATGTCGCGGAATCGGGAATCAATGCCGTCGGCGTCATCGACACTGAAGCTCACGCAGTGCTCGGGCACATTCCCGTAGGCTGGTTCCCCAGCAAAGTGGCGGTAGCCCCCGATGGCAAGCACCTGCTCGTTGCCAACGCCAAGGGATTCGGGGCCGGACCGAACGGCGGTCCCGGCGTTGATCTGGGTGGCCGCTCGGGGATCGGCAATCTCATGCGGGGGACCGTCTCTATTCTGGAGATCCCCCGCGACAGCCAACTGCCGGCTGAGACAGCCCAGGTCATCGAGAACAACGTCCACATCGGCCTGGCCCGCCCGTGGGAGACCAAGGAGAGGAACCCCGTCCCGCCGTATCCCGGCGCCTACGAGTCGCCCATCAAGTACACTGTATTCATCGCCAAAGAGAATCGTACCTACGACCAGGTCTTCGGTGAACTGGAGGGTGGCCGCGGCGAGCCCAGCCTGACCGATTTCGGATTGGACACGGCCGTCCAATCGCAGAAACGCAAAGGCGACCGCCTCGAACACATCAACGTCATGCCCAACCACCAGATCCTCGCCCGCCGCTTCGCCAGTTCAGACAACTTTTACTGTGATTCCGATCATTCGGCTGATGGTCATCGATGGCTCCAGGGCGTCTATCCCGGTGTCTTCTGCGAGACCAGCACCTCCGCTTCGTACGGGGGCCGCCGTCGCCACATCATCGATTCGGCTGCGCCGGGACGCCGGGCTGTGACCGGGGCCTCAGCCGGCCTGATCCCCGAGGACTACGTACAGGTCGGCACGCTCTGGGACCACTTCGATCGCTGCAACGTGAGTTTCTTCAATTTCGGCCTGGGTTTCGAGATGCCCGCCGTTCAGGAAGCCGGCGGCGTCGATTTCAAGTTCACGGGCGTCATGATCGCGAGCAACTACCCGATCCCGGCTCCTTTGTTCGAGCGTACGTCCCGCCGTTTCGCCACCTACAACACCAACATCCCCGACCAGTTCCGAGTCGATATGTTTGAACTGGATCTCAAGGAACGCTGGCTGTCAGGCGCCGAGCCGTTTCCGCGCGTCATCACGATGTCACTGCCCAACGACCACGGTGCCGGCGAGCGGCCGGCAGAAGGATACCCCTACCGCGAATCGTATATGGCCGACAACGACCTGGCGCTGGCCCGCGTGGTGGATGTCCTCAGCCATACACCCTACTGGAAGCAGATGGCGATCTTCGTGACCGAGGACGATGCTCAGAACGGACGCGATCACGTGGATCATCACCGCAGCATCTGCATGGTCATCAGCCCCTACGCGCGATTCGGACACGTTTCGCACGTCCACACGTCGATCCCGTCGATCATCAAGACGATCAACCTCATCCAGGGCATGCCCTACATCAATCACTACGACGCCATGACCAGCGACCTCTCGGACATGTTCCAGGCGACGCCGGACTTTGCGCCCTACGAGGCTGTCCCCGTGCATCCGAAGGTCTTCGATCCCGACAAGGCCTATGATCCCCTGGACGAGGAGTTCAACTGGGAGGCGGCCAACGACTTCCCCATCATGGACCATCCCGACGTCATGCAACGCTGGATGCAAGAGGACGCTAGGCGACGCCGCGAGAACCGGTGAAGCTCTTGCCTGCCCGAACCAGGATGACGTGTATCGATCCCATGTCTCGACCGGTATTACGGCCTCTCTATCGGTAGGAACGGCTGATTTCACGCGTCTCAGCTTGTACGGTGAAAGTAGAAGTCATCCCAAGACCTGTCTCGTGATGGCTTCTAGGTGTTGTGGGCAACCGGCTGTACTCGAAGTGCGCAGGGCGCAGGTGACGACAGGTGAAGAAGTCATTGGACACGGCAAACGAAATGGTTTTATACTCGGCGGGCGTCGTTTCTTGGCAGGAAGACAGGAGCACCCTGAAGCCGGCCTGGTCATTTGACTGCGATACTTGTCGGGGAAACAAGCATGGACAACACGTCACTAACCACGGGCGGGTTTACCTTGCCCGGTGAAGCGAGCTACGAGGAACTGACGCTGCGTCTAGCCAAGACGTGGGGCGCCGATGTCATTCGAGACAGCGATGGCACACAACTGTCGGACGAGATCTACAGTTCCGGCTACGATATCTATTCCACGATTTGCGTGATTCGTGCCGACAACGAATGGGCCAAGGCCAACCCGGACAAGCTACAGCAGTGCTGCATGATGAGCCAGCCGGTGGTGGCCGAAGGCGAGACCGTGGTCATCGAGCCATTGAAGGGCTATTTCAGCGAGCAGTTTCGCATCAACAGCGATGATGACCCCCAGGAATGGTGGCAAGTTTTCGACCGGACGACCGGACAGGAGGTGCCTGTTGCTCATTGGTCGTTTGATCCGGCGACCGAGTCGGTAACGATCCGTGACACCAAGAAGTGGCATGCCTACACAGTGAACTTCTTCTCCTATCGCATCTGGGAGGAGATTTCCATGTACAACCACGTTACGAACGACTGGGGCGACCGCGAGCACCTCATGCCGATCGAGCCCATGCACCCGGAGGCCCAGGAACATATCCTGGCGTATCTGGAGAAGTGGTTGCAGGAACACCCGAATACCAGCGTCGTCCGCCTGACCTCACTTTTTTATAACTTCTGGTGGTTTTGGGGCGATCCGGAGAAGCAGCGGTTTATCGTCAACGACTGGGGTTCCTACGAATTCTCCGTCAATCCCTTCGCCATCCGGAGGTTCGAGGAGAAGTATGGTTATCGCCCGAGGTCAGAGGATTTCGTCAACGCTGGTCTCTACAACACATCACACAAGGTGCCCTCGAAGACGTACCGTGACTGGATGGATTTCATCAACGAGTTCGTCATCACGTTTGGGCGGAAATGCGTGGACTTGATTCACGCGCACGGCAAGCAGGCCTTCGTGTTCTACAACGACCACTGGCTTGGCATGGAGCCCTACGGTGCACGGTTCAAAGACCTCGACCTTGATGGCATCATCGACGGAATTTTCAGCGGTTTCGAGGCGCGAAAGGTCGCCAACACGCCTTGCGTCAAGGTCAAAGAGCTGCGCATGCATCCGTATCTCTTCCCGACCGGCGTCAATAACGCGCCGTCGTTCCTGCCGGGCGGCAATCCGACGCTGGAGTGCAAGACCTACTGGCTGGATATCCGCCGGGCCCTGCTGCGCGAGGGTGTCGATCGGATCGGGTTCGGGGGTTACCTGCACCTCGTCGAGAATCACCCGGACTTCATCGATTACATCGTTCACATGACCAATGAGTTCCGGCAGCTCCGCAGCCTACACGAAAACGATACACCATATGCCCCGCCCTTCAAGGTGGCCATCCTGAGCGCCTGGGGCAAGATGAGGGCCTGGGGCTGCTGCGGCCACTACAATCATGGCAACTTCTACAATGAAGTCATGGAATCCGTGTCGGGCCTGCCGCTCCATGTTGAGTTCATCAGTTTCGAAGATATTCTGGCCGGGAACCTCCCCAGTGACATCAAGGTCATCATCAATGCCGGCCTGGTCGATACCTCCTGGTGTGGGGGTGAATACTGGGCGAACGAGCAGGTCATCGAGGCCATCTCCCAATTCGTTCACGACGGCGGTGGTTTCATCGGCGTGGGGGAGCCTTCCGCCCTTCGCCACAGCAATCGCTACTTCCAACTCGCTCACCTTCTGGGTGTCGATCGCGAGAGAGGATTGACCCATGCGTTCAACCGCTTGCCCTTCGATCTCGGCGGGACAGAGCATTTCGTAATGAAGGATGTGAACACATCGCTGGATTTCGGTCCGGCCATCGACGGCATCTACATCCTGGACGCCCAGACGGACGTCCTGGCCGCCAAGGACCAGAGCCCGATGGTCACCACCCGATCGTTCGGACAGGGGCGGAGCGTGTATCTTTCCGGCCACAATTTCACGCCGGAGAATGTTCGCCTGCTTCATCGGGCGATCCACTTCACCGCTCAGGCCGAGGCGCAATTGGACACCTGGTTGTGCAGCAATATCCGTACGGAGTGCGCGTACTACCTGAATCACCATAAGCTAGCCGTGGTCAACAACAGCGATCAGCCGCAGGAGACCCGGATAACCACCGACAGTGGCAAGACCCTGGCTGCTGGCCTGGAGCCCTATGGCTCACAGATCATAGACGTGTAAGGCACTCGTGCCGATCTCTTTTGTCCCATTGAGGAACGATGCGACATGGAATCCAACGCCAACACGCCATCCGATGCTACGTCACCCGCGGCGACCGCGGGAAGACTGCCCGTCTTCGAGAAGGTCGGCTTCGGCCTGGGGGACACCGCCTCCAACATCATGTACCAGGCCTGGAGCTTCTTCCTGGCCAAGTTCTACACCGACGTCTTTGGCATCTCGACGAAACACGCCGCCACCATGTTCCTCGTGACGCGCGTCTGGGACATGGTCAACGACCCCCTGATGGGCATGATCGCCGACCGCACCAAGACGCGCTGGGGCAAGTTCCGCCCGTACCTACTGTGGATACCGATCCCCTATGGTCTTCTGATCTACTGCATGTTCGTCACGCCCGAATGGGGTCAGAACGCCAAGCTGGTCTATGCTTATGCCACCTATATCCTGGCCACGATGGCCTACACGGCCGTCAACATTCCCTATTCGTCGTTGATGGCTGTGATTACGCCGGACCCGAAGGAACGGACCACGCTTTCGCAGTACCGTTTCTTCTTCGCTTTCATCGGCATGTTGCTGATCACGACTTTCATGCTGCCTCTGGTCAAGCTGCTCGGCGCCGACCCGACCCACGCGGGCTTCGACAGCGAGTTGGGCTATAGCCAAGCGCTCGGCTACCAGAGGACCATGGGCGTCTTTGGACTCCTGGCCATCGTACTCTTCATGATCACCTTCCTGACCACGCGGGAGCGCGTCGTGCCCGCGAAGACGCAGAAGGGTTCCTTCGGCCAGGACCTCATGAACGTCTTCCAAAACGTCCCCTGGATCATCCTGTTTTCTGCCTGCATTTTCTGGTTGACGCACAACATGATTCGCAACGGCGCGATCGCTTATTACTTCGATTACGTCAGCAGTAGCGGCAACGAGGTCATGTTCACTTTGCCGGTCTTCAAGCTGGACTTCGACCGGACGACCACGTTCCTGACGATCGGCACGTTCGGCATGATGACTGGCGTCTTTCTCAGCACGCCCTGTAAGAAGCATCTCGGCAAGAAGTCGGCCAGCATCATCCTGGCCCTGGCTGGTGCAGTGGTCGGCGCCGTATTCTACTGGCTGCCGCCGGAAAACTTCGTGGTCCTGGGCGTGATGAACTTTGTCTGGTCCATCATCGCCGGCGCGACACCGGTGTTCCTGTTTGCCATGTTCACCGACGTCACGGACTTCCACGAGTGGAAGTTCGGGCGGCGGGCTACGGGTCTGGTTATTGCGGGGATCATGTTTGCCATCAAGATGGGCGTTGCCCTCGGGGGTTATCTGATTCTCAAGCTGCTGGGTCACTTCGGCTACGTCGCCAACCAGGTCCAAACCCCGGAGGCCACGCAAGGTATCAAGCTGTTGCTCAGCGTGGTCCCGGCGGCCTTCCTCCTGGTCTGCGGCGTTCTTCTGTTCCTCTATCCGGTTAGCGAAAGGCTGCTGGTCACGATCGAGGCGGATCTGAAGGCGCGAAAGGATCGGGACGCCGCCGGATCATAGCTCGGTGTCGGCAAAGAGTCAGAGTTTCGGTCCGATGACCAGTAGCTTGGCCTCGTACGGTTCGAACTGCAGGGACAGGCGTATCTTGCCTGGCTCAGGCACAGCCGCTGGGATGGTCTCGATCCGGCCGGTTTGCGTTGCCCAATGCTGGACGGTGCCTTTGCCGGCCAGGGTCACCTTTCGCGTCAGCGGTTCCTTGATCTCGTTGAACAGGAAGTAGACATCGGCATCTTTCCAGCGTTTGTGCATGACCTTGATATCGGCACAGGCCGGCTCCAGAACGACGTCCGGTGCTGGCAGGGCGGCCTTGACCTTGTCGGTCAATTCAATCGCACTTTCTCGTACCGTCCAGGACAGGTCCCCAGGAGCTTGGGCTGCCATGAAGGATTTGTCCACCAGCAGAGACGGTTTGTCGCCCAGGATGATGACGGCGCCGCCGGCTTCGGCGAAGGTTCGGAGATGATCCAGGGCCGCTTTCGAGATCGCACGGACTGAGGGGAGAATCACCGCCCGGTAGCTTTGGCCGCTGAGGTTGGTGAAGCGACCGTCAGCGAGCGTCATGGTCTGGGCCAGGGCCTCGTCGTCGACGAAGTCGAAGTCACGCTGGTCTTCGAGCAGTTGCTGCGTGAGGGCCCACATGGCCTTGTCCGGCTCGTAGTCGCCGTACCAGAAGCTCATTGACGGGAAGTAGACCGCGATCTGCGCCGCCGAGCGACCGTGGGACATGGCGTAGCAGGCACGGCGGACAGCGGCCATCATGGGCGGGAAGGCGGGATCGGCCATGTAGTAGTACTGCTGGCGAATCTTTGGCTGTGGTCGGGACGAGGCGGGATGGAACATGAACTCGAACAGATTCACACCGCGCACGAGTTGATAGTGCGCGCCCCACTGGGCGGTCTCGACCGTCACCGGCGATTCGTTGTAGGCCGCGTAGCTCTCACTGAGCACGCGCCGCTTGCCATAGACGTGGGCGACCGAGGCGGGCAAACGCACGAAGTCGGCGTTCTTGCCCGGCCAGACCTGGTTCCAGATGCTATCGACGCCGGGGATCTGGGCCTCGCGTAGATCGCGGAAGAAGTCGCCGCTGGAGAAGACGAGGCGTTGCATGGCATGCTCGTTGTTCAGGTGGGTCATGTACTCGACACCGTTAGCCGCACACCACTGAGCCTGCAGACCGAAGAAATGCTTGCCGAACAACTCCGACCACACGTCCCAATAGTCGGCCTTGGCCCGGCGCTGCTGGTCGGTCAGCTCGATCTGCGGGGCCCGGCGTCCAAGGGAGGCGCAGTAAGGCAGGTACGGCGTGATGTCATATCCCTTCTTCTGCCTGAACAGGTCCAGGATGCCGTCAGTCCAGGGTGCGTAGGCGAAGTCCGGCTCATCGCCGCGAAAACCCAGGACGGTCGTGCCGAGTTCCGGGCCCAGGTACTTCTTGTACTCCTCATGTGTCCAGGCGATGAACTGCTGAACGGCCGCCGGCTTGATCAGGTCGCTCATGGAGTTCTTGGTGGTCTTGGATCGCGTCGAATCATTGACCGCCCGCGTGACCGGCGTGCGGAAGTTGTGGTCGACGACGAAGAGCTGCCAGCTTCCCGTTTGCGGCACGGTCCAGTCGATTCGGCCGGCACGGATGTCCAGCGTTTGGTGTTGGCCGTTGTCGCGGTTGATGGCCAGTACGCCCACGGTCTGGTCAGGTAAATCACGGGCGATCTTCTCACCGGCGGTGCAGTTGATTCTCTCGGCTACGCCCAGGCCCTGCATCCGTAGGTCGGGCCGCTCCTGGCTGAACTTGCCGCCGGCAAAACCGCTGGGGTACTTGCCTTCGTCGATGATCCAGACACGCATGTCGCGGGCCTTGGCCTGTTCGACGGCGAACTTGACCATTTGGAACCAGCCCTCGGTCAGGTATGGGGCATTGTCCATGTCGTAGCCGGCCTCGATGGTGACGGCGCGGAATCCGCGCTTGTGCACCTGGTCCAGGTCCCGGACGATCACCTCCTCGGTAATGGGCCCGTCCCAGCCCCAGGTCAAGGTCACCGCGTACTCCGGCGGCGGGTCCTGAAAATGGGCTGCCACTTCCCGGGCGTTCGGGTGGGACAACTGCTGCCAAGGTTGTTGTCCCCATACCATTGTGGTTGTCATCACAGTCAGCAAGAGAATCGTGGCGATCCGCTTCATGGCTTCATCCTATTGTCAGTGTCGTATACTATCGTGCATTGCGACGAATGATTGGTTCACCTTCCGTCACTTCGATTGTCAGGCCGGACAGATCCAGGTCGCGGACGTTTTCCAGTACGAGACCGCGATGGGCCTTGATGTGACAGTTCTCAAACGAGACATTTACGATGGGACTGTCCTCAAGGCCGTGCATGTCACCGACGTTTCGCGTCGTGCCGGAGACGTTGATGATCTTGACGTTGCGCACCACGGGCAGGGGGTCCGACGGCGGTTTGAGTGGCGGACGCATGCGCCAGGCCATGTTGAACTCGAAGGCCTTGAGCGTGTCCTTGAGCACCAGGTCGCGATAGGTGATGTTCTCCACCACGCCGCCGCGGCTGGGCTGGCTCTTGAAACGGATGGGGGCCCAGTTGTTGGCTTCCATGATACAATCGCGAATCTCGACGTTGCGGATGCCGCCCGACATCTCGCTGCCCATAGAGACGCCGCCGTGGCCGTAGCGGAAGTGACACTTCTCCACGACGATGTCCTCGGCCGGGCGATTCACGCGCCGCCCGTCTTCGTCCTTGCCGCTCTTGATGGCGATACAGTCATCGTTGACGTCCATGTCACAGCCGGTGATCAGGACGTTCTTGCTGGAGTCCACATCGATGCCGTCGGAACTGATGATGTTGTGAGCGGCCCGGATGTGGAGGTTCTCGGCCAGCACGTTCTCCGAATAGAGGATGAACAGCCCCCAGCAGGCCTGGTTCTTCATAGACAGGCCGGAGACCTTCACGTCCCGGCAGTTCTGAATACCGATCATACGCGGCCGGCCGATCTTCAGCTCCTTGCTGTCGCGGGGGTACCGCTCCATCCAGGCGTCACCGGAACCATCGATCTGGCCCGGGCCGGTGATGTCCACGTCGGTCATATCGATGAAGTTCACCAACGCCGCGGTCCAGACCTTCTCCTCGCCTTCCCAGCGCGTGTAGATTTGCGGGTAATCATTGCAGTCGACGGTGCCCTTCAGCACGGCGCCCTGTGCCAGGTACAGGTCCACACCTTGCTTGAAGAACAGCGAACCGGTCAGGAATGTTCCGGCCGGGACGGTGAGGGTGCCGCCGCCGCTGGCGGCGCACTTGTCGATGGCCGTCTGAATGGCTTTGGTGTTGAGGGTCTTTCCGTCGCCAACGGCGCCGAATTCCGAGATCGAGATGGATTGGCCCCCAGCCAGGCCAATGGGCGAGGAGATGAAGACGGCCATCATGACCGAAAGCACCATACCTTGGTTCAATCGCTTCGACATGATCCTTGCCCTCCTGAAACAGTTTCTTGGACTTGGCCTTTGGAGTCGCGCCATTTCCGAGCGATATCAGTATCACAAATGCCGCGACCCCTGGCAAGCTCTGATGTGTAACGACCTCGCTGGGATGTGCCGGGACTCTCTGCCAACACATGCCCAACGTGAATCTGCAAAGCCGGGCCATGCGCTATCCGAGACGGTGTCGTGGCAACTGATCTCCGTTAAATCGTCCGCACTCCACGCGGCATTGTTCGCTGCGCCGGTGGCTGAACACGAACGACCGGGGGGAGGTCGCGGGGGTCCGAGGTTCGCCGGTGGACTGATCCCTCGATCGCTCTGAGAGGGCCTTCATGTGCCATTTCGCAGCCGGCGAAGAAGTTTGGGCGGGTTCGCGAAATGGTAAATAGTAGACGCAAATTGGCATTCCGCACTTGACTGCGACGGAGATAATGAATCTATGGTATGGGTCGACTCGACGGGGACGCCGCCTGGAGGATTCTGGAAGGGTCTCTCTGCGGTTCGCATAATCCCGAAGAAAGGAGCAGGAGGCATGGCGCAAATCCACAAACGGTATGGCATCGCGGCCTGGCTGCCATTCTGGCTGTGTGCCACGGTGTTTGCCGGCGCGACCTTCGCGGCGGGCCAAGCCGGTGGCAGCCGGGTCGAGTGCTGGGGTCTCTTTGAGTTGTCACTGAAAGGGCCCTCATCCGGCAATCCCTTCGTCGATGTTCGTCTCAGTGCCCGGTTCGAGAAGGGGGGCACAGTTTTCGAGCCGGATGGCTTCTATGACGGCCACGGCGTCTACAAGATCCGCTTCATGCCCAACTCCCCGGGGCAATGGACCTACGAAACCAGGAGCAACCACCAGGAACTGGATGGCAAGAAGGGCCGATTCACCTGCATCGAACCTGGGCCGAGCAATCGCGGGCCGGTGCGGGTCCATGACACCTTCCGGCTGGCCTATGCCGACGGCACGCCACATTTCTCCGTGGGCACCACCTGCTACGCCTGGGCACACCAGGGCGACGAGATGGAGGAGCAGACGCTCGCGACCCTGAAGACCGCGCCGTTCAATAAGATGCGCATGTGCGTTTTTCCCAAGGCCTACACCTACAACACGAACGAACCGCAGTATTATGCCTACGAAGGCAGGCCGCCTAAGGATTGGGACTTCAAGCGGTTCAACCCGGCCTTCTGGCACCATTTCGAGAAGCGCGTGTGCCAGTTACGCGACATGGGGATCGAAGCGGATATCATCATCTTTCATCCCTATGACCGGTGGGGCTTCAAGAACATGGGCCACCAGAACAATCTGTTCTACCTGCGCTACCTCGTGGCACGCCTGGCAGCGTTTCGCAACGTCTGGTGGTCCTTCGCCAACGAGTACGACTTGCTCAAATGGCCGATGGAGCATTGGGACGAATACATGCAACTGGTCCAGCAGATCGATCCTTACGACCATCTGCGGGGAATTCACAACTGCCGCGGCTGGTACGACCACACCAAGCCCTGGGTCACCCATTGTAGCATTCAGAACAGCGATTTCCGGCGGACCAAAGAGGTACGCGAGAAGTACAAAAAGCCAGCTGTCTATGATGAGTGCCGATACGAGGGTAATATCCCTCAAGGCTGGGGCAACATCACGGCCGAGCAGATGACACGCAACTTCTGGATGGGTTCGTTGGCAGGCTGCTACGTGGGCCACGGCGAGACATACAAGCACTCGCAGGATCTGCTATGGTGGGCCAAGGGAGGCGTACTGCGCGGGCGAAGTCCGGCGCGGATTCAGTTCATGAAGGATATCATCGAGGCCCTGCCCTACCAGCAGATGACCCCGGACTTCAGCCATCATCCCGACGTTTGCATCCTGGCCAAGCCGGGCACGTGTTACCTGGTGTATTTTAGTGACAAAGCGCCCGTGACAATCACTCTGCCCGGCGACGGGCCCTACAAGGTTGATGGCATCGATACGTGGGAGATGAAGACGCGGCCCATCGGCTCGGCCGGTGCGGGCACGTTCACCTTCGCGCCGCCGAAGCGTGATTATGCGGCCCGCCTCGTACGCTATGCGCCGGGCGAGAAGGTCCGTCCGGAGGCTAGGGCAACATCTGACAAGCAGGAGGGGACGGCTCCTCTGATCGTCCGGTTTTCGACACCGTGGCAGAAGAGATGCCATTGGGATTTTGGCGATGCCACCAGTTCGACGGAGTCTTCCCCCGTGCACACGTTTGCCAGGCCCGGGAGCTACTCTGTCACCCTCACCATCACCGACGACGACGGCGCCCCCGGCAGCACCATCTTGCCAATCCTCGTCGACCGCAAGTCGGATGAGCCCGTAGTTAGGTTTGGCGTTGCTGACGGCGACGATCCGAAGGTCACGCTCCACGGTGGCGAAGTCACCCGGTCCTCGGACGGCGCCTACGATCTGGGGTCCGGTGAACCGTTCTCGTGGATCAAGGTAGGTGATGCCCCGATCGGGGATCTCGAGGGTGCGCGGTCGTTCACGATCCTGGGGTGGCTCAACGCCTCCGGCATGAAGGTCGGCTCCGGCGGCAACCGCATCCTCTTCAGCCTGCAACACAATCATTCGGGTGTCGATCTCGTCCATCATGCCGACGGCACCATGCGCCTGGCCGTCAACGAATGGCCGGACGGTATCCGCAACGATAGCTCGAAGGGCAAGGTCCGGATCGGCAAGTGGGTCTTCTTTGCCGTCACCTACGATGCGACGAAGCGCCAGGACAACGTCCACTGGTACTTCGGCGACGAAAGCGATCCGGCCGAACTCGACCGCACGACCGGCTACAACAACGGGCCCGTAGGCGACGGCAGTGGCAATCTGGTCATTGGGAACTTCAACAAAACACTACAGAGCGCTGGGCTCGACCGCCAGTTCCGGGGCCGGATTCGCGGTCTTCAGATCTATGCCAGCCGCCTGAGCAGTCGTGGCGTTCTTTCGCTTGAGCAAATCCGGAAACACCAGCATGATAGATGAACGGTTCTGAAGGAGCGCCGTTTGCACCGCGCCATCTTGCATACTATAATGACCGCGTTTATTCAGCCCAGGTAAGGAGCCGAGCATGGCAAAGAAGCTGTCCATCGTATTCGTGGCGGTTGCGTTTGTGACTCTGTGGATCGGCGGTTGCGGTAAGGAGCCACCGTCGCAGACGAAGAACAAGGTCGCTGTGGTCGTCTCCACTCTCAACAATCCGTGGTTCGTCGTTCTCAAGGACGCTGCCAAGGCCAGGGCAGAGGAATTGGGCTACGATGTCGACGTCTTCGATTCCCAGAATTCGCCGGCCACCGAAGCGAGCCACTTCGATACCATCATCGACGGCAAGTACGCAGCCATTCTTTTCAATCCGACCGACGCCGAAGGTTCCATTGCCAGTGTCACGCGCGCCAAAAACGCCGGAATCCCAACCTTCTGTATGGACCGGGAGATTTCCGCCAACGACGTGGCGGTTAGCCAGATCCTCTCCGACAATTTCACCGGCTGCGTGGCCCTCGGAGAGTACTTCGTCCAGAAGCTCAATAGCAAGGGCACCTATGTTGAGTTGCTGGGCCTGCTTGGTGATAACAATACCCGAAACCGTTCCGACGGCTTTCATAGCGTGGTCGACAACTACCCCGAACTGAAGATGGTTGCCCAACAACCGGCGGACTTCGACCGTACCCGCGCGATGGAGGTAATGGAGTCGATTCTTCAGGCTCACCCCGACATTGACGCGGTCTTCTGCGGAAACGACGCCATGGCGATGGGTGCCTATCGTGCCCTCGCCACCGCGGGCAAGGCCAAGGACGTGATGGTCTTCGGCTTTGACGGTGCCAAGGATGTCATCGATGCGATCGAAGCCGGTGATATCGTCGCTACGGGCATGCAGTTCCCCAAAACCATGGCCCGGATGGCGGCTGAATCCGCCGACCAATACATCCAAGGCAAGAGGGACTTCCCCCAGAAGCTGCCTGTGGCCGTCGAACTCGTGACCCAGGAGAACATCGACAAGTACACCGCCTACGGGCGGGACGACTGACGATCAGAGCGCCGAACTGATGAAGCGAAAGAACATCTTCTACATTGTATCTCTGGCCGCGCTGATGCTCCTGCTAGGCAGTTCCGTGGAGATTCGCAGCCTTGAGGCCAAACGGGCCGAGGATCGGGCCGAGCAGTTCGATCCCGCTCAATACGCACGTGACTTCTGGGATCAGCGACTGGACAGCGTGTTTGCAGCGGCGCTGGACATTGTGCCGCTAATGGACCTGTTCAACAACGATATGGAAGCTGCCGTCAGTAAGGGCACGACGCTGGGCCAGAGCAGAGTCCATGCCTATCTGCTAAAGGGCAAGGGAAGAATCGTCTCCCTTGGCAAGGATGGGCTGCGCGTGAGTGTTGCGAATCCTGAATCAAGTCCGGAGATTCTGATTTCCACCGGTCTCTACGTCTCGGGCAATGCCGTCAGAGATGCCTCCGGCCTTGTCGACGTCAGTACCTTCTCGGACACCATGAAGTTCAACAGGATCAGCTCTGAGATCAACAAGATCGTGGTTCAGGAGATCATCAAGCCTTTTCAGGATAAGAGGCCCGCGGTGGGAAAGACCGTCCAGTTCGTCGGAGCCGCCGAGGTTGCCGAGGACGCCACGGAAGAAATTCCCTTCGGAGGTCACCGGCCCGGTGACGCGTCGACGCCTGCTTATCATCTTCTCAAGGTAGTCCCCATTCGACTGGATCTGGAATAGCCTCAAAGGTCTCACTCGCGTATGGTTGCAGCCGAGTACAATGAAGTCGTCCTTGCCGCTGAGCATGTCAGCAAGAGCTTTGGCGGTATCAAAGCGCTCGATGACGTCTGCCTGAGCGTCCATACCGGCCAGGTCAACGCCGTGGTGGGAGAGAACGGAGCCGGCAAGTCCACGCTCATGAAGATTCTGGCCGGTGTCTATCAGAGCTATGAGGGTCACGTTCTTCTAAACGGCCGGGAGGTGTCCTTCGCCAATCCACGACAAGCCCAGGAAGCAGGGGTCGCGATCATTCACCAGGAGTTGAACTTGATCCCCCACATGAGCGTTTCCGAGAACGTCTTCCTGGGCAGAGAGTTCCAGAACTCGCTGGGTTTCATCGATTTCAAGAGGATGCACGATGAGACCCGCAGGCTTCTGGATAGGCTGGACCTCGACGTGGACCCGTCCAAGAGCGTCCGCGAGTTGCGGGTGGGTCAGCAGCAGGTCGTCGAGATCGCCAAGGCGCTTGCTCTGGAGGCTCGTGTCATCATCATGGATGAGCCAACCTCCGCGATCAGCGAGCGCGAAGTGGATGTGCTATTCAGTTTGATTGACTCGTTGACCCAGCGCGGTGTAGCCATTGTCTACATCAGCCACAAGCTGGACGAGGTACTCCGAATCGCCAATCAAGTCACCGTCATGCGGGACGGCAAGACCGTTTCCTCTGGTGCGTGCAGGAAGTTGCAGCACGACGATATCGTTCGCATGATGGTTGGCCGGGATATGGAAGACTTCTTCGTGAAGGCCGAGGCGACCCGCGGCGAGGAAGCCTTCCGGGTCGAAGGTATCCGGCTCGATCATCCCGATCGACCGGGCGACTATCTCGTCAACGATATCAGCTTTGCCGTCCGCAAAGGCGAGGTTCTGGGGCTGTTCGGACTCATGGGAGCGGGTCGGACCGAATTGTTCGAGACGATCTTTGGGCTGCATGCGGATGCCTCGACCGGCAGCCTGTTTCTCAACGGGATGCCATTGCGTCTTGCATCGCCTCTCGATGCCATAGAGGCGGGCGTCGCCTTGGTGCCCGAAGACCGCAAACAGCAAGGGCTCGTATTGGAAATGTCTGTGGCCGCCAGTGTCAGTCTGGCCAGCATTGCTCAGGTGGAACGGCTTGGCTTCCTGAGCAGTCGCCTGGAGCGGGCTCTGACGGCAGAGTACATGATCCGTCTACGAATCAAGGCCGCCTCGCAGGCCCAATCGGTGAAGAATCTGAGTGGCGGGAATCAACAGAAGGTCGTTATCGCCAAGTGGCTGGCCACGAGACCCCAAGTACTGCTTCTCGACGAACCGACCAGAGGGATCGATGTTAACGCCAAGAATGAGATCTATAAGCTCATCGGTGAGCTGGCGGCAGCGGGCTTGGCCATCGTTATGAGCTCGTCCGAATTGCCTGAGATCATGACCATCGCCGACAGAATCATCGTGCTCTCCGAGGGCAGACAGACGGCGGAGTTCCCCCGTGCGGCCGCGACTGAAGAGTCCATCTTGAAGGCAGCGCTTCCCCGGAGTTTCTCCGCAACACGGCACAGCCAAGTCAGCGAAGGGGCGGATACGTGAGGAAAAGCTGCATGTCAGACCGGATAGGCTACCGAGCGATTGTCTCCCGCTTTCACTCGCTCATTGCGTTGTTGCTGATGGTCTCAGCATTCAGCGTCTTCGCGGACGGCTTCCTCTCGGTAGACAACTTCTGGACTGTGATGAGGCAGATCTCGGTCAACACGTGCCTGTCTGTCGGCATGACACTGGTCATTCTCACCGGCGGGATCGACCTGTCCGTGGGCTCGATCCTGGCTCTGAGCGGCGCGATCATGGCTGGCCTGCTCAAGTTCGGCACGCAACTGGAAGCGTTTGATCTCTACATTGGCTACCAGGCCCCCGCAGCGATCACGATCGGCATTCTTGCGGGAGCGTCCCTGGGGCTGTTCAACGGCGTGGCGATCACTCGGTTCAAGGTCCCACCATTCGTCGCCACTCTGGCCATGCTGACCATCGCCCGCGGTTTGACGAAGCTTTACACCGGGGGCGAAGCGATAACAGGGCTTGGCGATGCGTTCGTCAGTATCGGGTCGGCCAGACTGCTGGGCATACCCAATCAGGTGTGGATTGCCGCTGGTATCGTCCTCGCTGCCAGTGTGGCCCTAAAGAAGACGCGGTTCGGAAGGCACATCTATGCCGTCGGAGGCAATGAGGAAGCGGCCAAGCTCTCCGGCCTCAAGGTCAGGAAGGTCAAGCTCATGGTATACACCGTCGCTGGGGCTCTGTCTGCGGTCGGTGGTCTGATCGTGACCGCGAGACTTAACTCTGCCACGCCCATAGCGGGAGA
>Ga0272442_10003322_pt1 | contig 22688 bp, 20 predicted proteins | sample SSMForm2O_FD_200262 | JGI IMG/M metagenome (GOLD analysis project Ga0272442, IMG submission 200262) | Marine sediment archaeal communities from Little Sippewissett salt marsh, Falmouth, MA, United States - SSM-Form-2O | ecosystem: Environmental > Aquatic > Marine > Wetlands > Sediment ...
AGGATTTCGAATTTCGTGCTTAGGATTTTCTCTGATACGGCAAACGGTCCACTGTCCACGGTCCACGTTTTTCAATCTCCTTACCTCCTTATCTCCCTATCTCCTCTCTTTTTATTTAGCACCCGGTCCACGTCCCGGGTGGTTTCTTCTGGTTTTTCGTATTCCGTATTCCATATTTTGTATTGCGTATTAATCCCCGCCTGTGGTGAGCTTGTCGAATCCGCCTGTGGTGAGCTTGTCGAACCGACCACGTTCTGGGGGGGCTTTTGTCATCCCCGCGCAGGCGCCGGATCCAGGATTTTATTTGTAGCCCGGGTATAAGAACCGCCACCCTTATCTCCCTCTCCCCTCCACCACGAGCGCAGCCAGGGCTGAAAAATTATTCCGACCATGCTGTTCTTTTTATTTTGTTTAATCTATCGTTTCTTTGTTTTCTTCGTCTTCCAAGGAATCGTATGCCTTCTCGATAAATTCATAATCTTCATCTGTTATTTGTTGGCTTTCGTAATACTCTAATGCTTCTGCATCTGCGACATATGATATTTCCCCATGATTTTCTTGAACTATACTTTTAATCATATTAATATCAGTTTTGAAAAATTCCTTCCTGAGATTAATTTTATTAAGTCTATTTTTATTTAAGGCTTTATGCAAGTTGTTCTCTAAGGATGGTGCGTCATCGCTGGAAATCATCATATGAATATCATAGGGAAATGGCACGGAAGCACTACTAAGCTCTTTTACTCGTTGCTCAGGTTCTAAACGTCTCGTCATTCCAATTTTATATACATCAGTGCCAAAAGAACCAATGTTTGAAATTACATAAACATGCCCTGATTTAGTCATCTGTGCCCTTGAAATTGCTCTTTGCGATTTCTCTTCCGCTTCTTTTAGACGGGTTCTTAAACGTTCAATTTCTTCGCTATGCTTATCTTCCGTTTCTTGCAAAGCTTTTTCTAACGCTACTTGTATAGCTGTTCTTTCGCGTTCTAATTGCTCTAGCTCCCTTTGAATCTCTCGTTCTAATTTTTGTTCTTCCCGAATTTGCGCTTTGATCCTCTCTTGTTCCTGCCTCTCAAATTCGGCCCGTAATACTTTTTCATATTCTTCTTTCAAATCTACTAATAATTGATTTTCCTGGTTGTTGGGGATTTCAAAACCGATTCCTCGACAAAGTTCAATCACTTTGAGAAGTCTCTCTTTTGACTTCACATAATTATTAGAAGACAGTTTGGAGCTAATCCACTTTATATTTTCCTTGAGGTATCTCTGACTTAATTCGTCCGATTTTCTACCAATATCTTCTTGTCTTTTCTGTTGGTTATTATGGTCAAGTTTTAATTTGTGGCATAAAACATCTAAATTCTGCAGGTCCCTTTTGATGATTTTATTTTCCTCCATCAATTCGTCAAAACTAACAACTTTATTTTGGGCATCTTGTATTTTTTCAGTCCAAGTTTTAAGTTCGATTTCTTTCTGGTTCAATGTTTCTTTTAAATTTACAAGTTCTTCTCTTTTTTTGTGTAATTCTATTCGATCGCTATCCAGTTTTTTTCTTTTATCATAATACAAATAATAACCTAAGGTTATTCCTGAAACAAAGGCGATAATAGCAATTATTGCATACCCCATTTTATTCCCTTTCGGTTTGTGTCTAGGATGCTAGTATTACAAACAAAGATTCTTGTCCACAATCTGGACATTTTGTATTGTCTAGTAATATCGCTTTGGGAGCTTCTTGTTGTGATCCACATTTAGTACACTTTCCTTTAGTTATCGCTCCCATTCTAGTCTTTAAAGTTAGATTATATGAATTTCCTTCTTTCTGACGTATAAGTAATCCCATCTTTTCCCATGACTCAGTTATATTTCTCCAATCTTCTTGATTGCCGCCTAAAGTCCTTGACAAGGAGCTTTGTTTTGTATTAGGGTTTCTTTCTAGATAGTTCCATAAGTTGTATGCCTTAGTCATCTTTTCGCGTGCTTTTGTTAGTAGTTCGGCAATGCTAATGTTTGTATTTTTTTCAACACGCTTATAAGACTTTATCATGTCCTCTATAAAGTCTATACTTTCATAATTAAAAATTAATGGGGCATATTTCAAGGCATAATCAATGGCTTCTATGCTATCGAACTCACGTTTATTGTATTTTTTCTCATATTGCATCATGCCATCTACATAGTCCATTGCCTTGAATATATTTTTCAATGCATCAGCAAAAAGTCCATCATTCACTAAGCTTTTTACCTGGGCCATATATTTATTATAAGAATTATAATGATCTTCCATTTCTGCTTTTTTTAGTGCCATAAGCGACTTCTCACTTAAATTACTTTCCAGTTGATGGTTGCATTTAGGACAAATTGCCTTTTTCTCTGCATTTATTTCCCTTTTGTATTTGGTTCTCTTGAGTTCTACTATACGTATCTTGCGAAATCTAGTTCCAGATACTAGGGCAAAGAGTATTCCAATTACGACGACAATGCCAATATTATACAAAGCCCATTGAGGATATTCAACAAAAAACCAGACCGTGATCCCGATTATAATAAGACCACTTATTCCCTGATCTGATTTACGCCTTGCCATTTTATTATCATTATTATTTTTTGATAATATGTGAATCATTAAGGTGTTGCTCTGTGCCACTCATCATTGCTCTTTTTTTTATGCTTTAACTTCCCCGCCCTCAAAATTCAAACTCAAAAGCCGGTGATAGCACGTTTGCGTAGGGCGGGCCGTGCCCGCCATTTTCTTTATATTCTTTTCTTTTTGAATAATATTTTTCTCTGAGAACTCGGTGACCTCTGTGGCTAATTCTTAATTATTTGAATTTCAAGATGTTTGCCAAAACATCGCCTTAAAGAAAATAATCTGCGTGCATTTGCGGTTAAATATCTTGCTCGGTGATCTCGGTGGGCTCTGTGGCTAAATATTTTTTATGCCTCTTTGCGCCTTTGCGTGAAAAATATTTTATCTTTAATATGTATTTTTGCTTTTTAATTTTTGATCTTTAATTTGCTCTGTGCCTTAGTGTCTTTGCCCCATTGTGACTTTCTAGATAGATTCTTATTACTCGTTTACTCGTTTACCTGCTTATTTGCCCCTTTGCGTGAAACTATTTATTCTTTGATATCCGTGGTTATTCCGTCTGCTTTAAATCCTAACTTCCCCGCCCTCAAAATTCAAACTCAAAACCCGCATTCTTTATTTTTCCTAAACAGCGTTAATCAGTGTAATCTGTGTCTAATATTTCTTCTCTTTCCCTTCGTTTCCTTCTGTTCAATTATAAGATTGCCCTTACTGCTGATTTTACTCGTTTACCCGTTTACTTGTCTACTCGTTTACCTGCTTATTTGCCCCTTTGCGTGAAACATATTTTCTCACCACTGACCACTGACCACTCACCACTTAGTAACTTCGTTCCCTTCTGTTTAAATATCTTTTGTTTCTTTTGCACCTTTTGTGGTAATTATACTCCAAGGTTCAGCTCTTTCCTATACCCGATACCCGACACCCGACACCCGAGACCCGAGACCCGAAACCCGAGACCCGAGACCCGAGACCCTATACCCGAAACCCGAAACCCGAGACCCGAGACCCGAGACCCGAAACCCTATACCCGAGACCCGATACCCGAGACCCGAGACCCTGCTCTCTTTGTGCCTTCGATTCTGTATAGACATGTATTCCCCACCTACCCCCATTAGTATCTTATAAAATATACCACACTTTTAATAAAAAGTCAAACAGTTTTGCAAAAAAACCATGCACTTTTGAGAAGAAATTCGATAAGATTTAGTAGTTTTCAGAAGAAATTTCATACTTGCTCCTATAAAATGGAACAACGTAAATAAAATATATTTAACCCACTCTCACAAAAGTAGTTATAGCTAACAGGAGAATATAATGAGATCAGATACCGTCAAAAAAGGTTTCGAGCGTGCCCCCCACCGCGGCCTCTTAAAGGCTTGTGGCATAAAAAATAAAGACATTTCCCAGCCGTTCATCGCCATCGCCAACAGTTACACCGACATCATCCCCGGCCACGTCCACCTCGACAAGGTCGGCCAACTCGTCAAAAAAACCGTGCAAGCCTCTGGTGGCACACCATTTATATTCAATTCGATAGGTATTTGCGACGGCATCGCCATGGGTCATTCCGGCATGCGCTATTCCCTTGCCAGCCGGGAGGTTATAGCCGATTCCGTCGAATGCATGCTCCGCGCTCATTGCTTTGACGGCATGATCTGCATCCCCAACTGCGACAAAATCATCCCCGGCATGATGATGGCCGCCCTGCGCGTAAATATTCCCACTATATTTGTTTCCGGCGGCCCTATGCTCGCCGGCCACACCCCGTCCGGCAAAACCGTTGATCTAATCAGCATTTTTGAAGGTGTAGCTGCATATAACAATGGCAAAATAACCGAAGAAGAATTGCAGGAGCTGGAAGATACAGGCTGTCCCGGCTGCGGCAGTTGCTCGGGTATGTTCACCGCTAACAGTATGAACTGTCTTTCCGAGGCGGTCGGCCTGGCCCTGCCGGGCAACGGTACTATTCCGGCCGTCGATCCCCGCCGTGAGGATTTGTATCGTCGTACCGCACAACAAATTATGACCCTGGTCGAAAAAGACCTAAAACCGCGCGATATCGTCAACATCAAATCACTCGACAATGCCCTGGCCCTGGACGTGGCGATGGGTGGCTCGACCAATACGGTTCTGCATAGCTTAGCGGTCGCGCACGAAGCGGAGGTAAACTATGACCTGGACCGTATTAACAGCATAGCCGGGAAATGCCCCAATATCTGTAAGGTGTCCCCTTCCAGTAGCTATCATGTGGAAGACGTCGATGCCGCCGGTGGTATCAGCGCCATCCTGAAGGAAATCTCTCAGATTAAAGGGCTCATAAATACCGACTGTATAACAGTTTCGGGTAAGACCCTTGGGGAAAACATCGCAGACGCTGCAATTAAAGATCCGGAATGTATTCGTACTCTGAAAAATGCCTATTCTCAAAAAGGTGGCCTGGCCATTCTCCGGGGTAATTTAGCGCCCAATGGTGCTGTCGTTAAAAGTGCCGGCGTAGCTGAATCAATGCTCAAACACACCGGCCCGGCTGTCATCTTCGATAGTCAGGAAGAGGCCTGCGCGGGTATTCTGGCCGGCAAGGTAAAGTCTGGCGATGTTGTAGTAATACGTTACGAAGGACCACGCGGTGGGCCGGGAATGCAGGAAATGCTTAGTCCTACCAGTTATATTATGGGTGCAGGGTTAGGTGAAAGTGTTGCTTTGATAACCGATGGGCGCTTTAGTGGTGGAACCCGAGGGGCTTGCGTCGGTCATATCAGTCCTGAAGCTGCGGCCGGCGGGCCGATAGGGTTATTGAAAGACGGTGATATTGTCGAAATTGATATTCCCAATAACTCCATCAGTGTTAAGCTAGGCGAGTCGGAACTTGCGGAACGCAAGAAGAATTGGCAGAAACCCGAACCACGCATAAATTACGGTGTACTAGGTAAATACGCACAGATGGCTGCCTCGGCTGATACCGGCGCGGTACTGAAATGGTAAATTGAAGATTTGGGTGTCGGGTATCGGGTATTTTAATATCGGACTTAGAAAATACGTGGTCAAAGCCCTACCCTGCATGACTAAGAGAGGTGGGGAAAGTGGTGAAGTGGGTGGGGGATGACTCCGATGATAATAAAGCTAGGAGGTAGGAGATAAGGAGATAAGGAGATAAGAAGATAAGGAGATAAGGAGAGGACGGTGGGGATGGAGGAAGAGTTTTAAGATTAAAAAATATGGCTGAGACGAAACAAAAACTACCACTAAAAACGCAGATGCTGATCTGGCGGGCGCGGTTCAGTACGCCGGCGCTTCTGGCACGGTTCGACGAGAAAAAGGTCGTAGCGTGCATAACGGGGATCAATGCAGGGCTGGCGATATTCGTGCTGAGTCTGACGGCGTGGCTGACGGATCTGCCGTTGGTGTTTCCGGCGCTGGGGCCGTCGGCTTTTATACTCTTTAGTGCGCCATTATCAAAGGCGGGGGCGCCGCGGAGCGTGGTGCTGGGGCACTGGATATGTCTGGCGACCGGGTTTTGTGTGTGGCATCTGATAAGTTATATAGCCGGTGAGCCGGTATCGATGGGAAATGGGGATTGGTCGGTGCTGGTTAGTGCTTCGCTGACACTGGCTTTTTGCGGGATATTAATGGTAAGATTTTCGTGTCCACATCCGCCGGCCTGTGCGAGTGGGTTGGTAGTAGGATTGGGGGCGATCACGGCGGTGCCGGATATACTCTTTATGGCAGGGGCGATTGGGTGGCTGGCCTTTCAGGCTTATGGGATGAACAGGTGGGCGGGGCTACCGGTGCCGTTCTGGTCGTATAAAGAGAGAGAGATTTGAGTATATGGGTGTATGAGTATATGGGTGTATGAGTATATGGGTGTATGAGTATATGAGTGTATGGGGAGATAAATACGAAATACTTAATACGCAATACGTAATACGTAATGTGAAGACACCCGAAATATTAGTTACTCGGTTTTAAACCAGGTTTGGGTTTTTAGGCAGATTTTGACCAGCATGAGCATTAGAGGCACTTCGATCAGGACGCCCACCACGGTGGCCAGGGCGGCACCGGAGGAAAGGCCGAAGAGCATGGTGGCGGTGGCGATGGCGACCTCGAAATGGTTGCTGGCACCTATCAGGGCGGAGGGGGCGGCATCCTGATATTTTAATTTGAGCAGCTTGCTCAAGCCATAACCCAGGCCGAAGATGAACATGGTCTGGATAAACAAGGGGATTGCGATCCAGAGAATAGTTAGCGGGTTGGAAAGGATGGTCTCACCCTTAAAAGAGAAGAGCAGGACCAGGGTTAGAAGCAGGGCGATGATGGTAATGGGGGTGAGGATATGCAGAAATTTGTCCTGGAACCAGGCGAGGCCTTTGTGGGCGATGATCCACTTGCGCGAAATGAATCCGGCAATCAGAGGCAGGGCGACATAGATTGCTATGGATAAAAATAATGCCTGCCAGGGTACGGGTAATTTTCCGACGCCCAGTAAAAAACCTCCCAGCAGGCCATACAAAAACAGCATGGTAAGCGAGTTGATCGCAACCATGACTAAGGTGTGGCCATCGTTGCCTTTGGCCAGATAGCCCCAAACTAAAACCATAGCGGTACAGGGGGCGATGCCAAGGAGAATACAACCGGCCAGATAGCTGCGCCAGAGAGGAACTTCAAGCATTTTAATGCCATTTTGCATTACGACAGTACCCACGCCGTATTGAGCACCTGGGGGTAAGTCAAGACCGAAAGGCATTTTGACTAAATCGACGGCGTCGGGACCGATGAAACTATAAAAAACAGTACCAAGAAAAAAAACTGCAATGGCGTACATGGTAAAGGGCTTGACGGCCCAATTGATAAATAGAGTCAGGGATACAGGTTTGATACTCTTGCCGGCTTTGACGACTTCAGAGAAGTTAATCTTGACCATAATGGGATACATCATGAAAAACAGGCAGATGGCAATAGGGATGGAAACAACGGGAGCTTTGTTGACATAGATGGCCAGGCCGTCCAGAGTACGGGCAAATTGGGGGGCAAGTTTGCCGAGCACAATTCCACCGATAATACAAAGTATTACCCAAATGGTTAAATAGCGTTCAAAAACGCTCATACTCTTGGTGTTCGGATTTTCGACAACCTCTGACATGATATAGACCTTTCATTCCTGGCTACTTTTTTGGTGGGGACCAGGAGTAGGGCAGGGGGGCGTCGGGGAAAGGTAGTTTGCGAAATTCGCGGGAAGTCTTTTTGCCGAAAAAGACCAGGTCCGCAAAATCGGCCAGGGCGCGGAAGTCATCAACAGTTTGGTCATGCTTACCCTCGCGAAAGTGGAGGCCGATTTTGCCGGGAGCGCCCAGGAATTCAAAGACCGGCAGGGCGGCGCGATAGGTTTGCTGGGTACCGAGGGGATTGGCCCAAAGATCACCGAGGGCATCGGTAGTAAGCAGACCGCGGGGGGCGACGAGTGCCTTGAGGAAGTGTTGATCGAAGGGAAGACGATTTTCAAAGCCGGCAAAGGTGCGCAGGCGAGGTTGGAACCAATAGCAAAACCGGGTGGGCTTGGTGATGGCGTCGAGGGTTTCGCATTTTTTGCCTTCAAGGCGATAGCAGCCGGCACCGCCGCAGCCGGAGCCGTTGGGTACGGTCAGGGCGATGCGTTCGTCAAGAGCGCCGGCCAAAAGAGCGGTCTTGCCGCCGCGGGAATGGCCGGTGAAAACGATCTTTTCTTTATCAACAAAGTCCTGGGTCATGAGATAGTCGATTGCACGCATACCGCCCCAGGCCCAGACGGCGAGGGTGGCCCAGTCGTAGGCGGGATAGGCGGCCTGGGCGGGACCGACGATTTTGTTTTCGTCGGGATCGAGGTCTAAACGATTATAATCGGCGAGTATATAGCCTCGTCTGACGAGTTCCTCGGCGATGGGGAACTGGAAGATTTTTATATCGTTTCGCAGGATGATGGGGAAGGGGCCACTACCTGCAGGTTTGATAATTCCCAGGTTTGCTTTAATGTTGTTATCCGGCCCCATGGTGAGCAGGACGTGTTTTTTGACGGCGGTTTTGTGAAAGATAAACTCCAGAGAAAGTACCTGGGGGGTGACATTGCCGGGAGGAGGTGGGATATGGCCGTATTCGTAATATTGTATTATCTCTTTTATTTGCTGACGGCGACGGTCCCAGTCGGCCTTATTGGTTACGCGGGAGCCGTCACTGAAGAGGAAGGGATCAGGTAGTTCCTTTATCTCGGGGAGCTTTTCAACAGGGGGCAGGTCGGCGAACTTGGGGGGATCGGCCCGGCATGTCGAAAGGATGAAAAAGGAAAAGATGAAAACAAGAGCAGTGGTTAACCGGTAGTGATTTGTGGTGTTTGTGAATAGATATTTATGCATGATAATTGTTTCCATCCAAGTAGATAACTGAGAAAATCAAATCCAGGAAAGATTACCTAATTAATCTACTGTATTTCAGAAAGTAGTGCAACCAAAGAGGAAATGGGCAGAGATGCTCTTATATACCGAAAAAGCGAATATAAGGGTAATTCTGAGGAGAGGGGGGCTAGTCTGTTTTTGTAAGGTGTTGATATTAAAGTGATTAGGTGAGATTTATTGATATATTCCTTGACAAATGGACAGTTAGAGACCAAAGTGGATTTTCGAAATTATCAAAACTCAATAAAATAAAAAAAGGAGACTAATGTGATAGATAGAAGGTCATTTTTGGCGGCGGGGGTGGCGGCTGGGACGGCAGCGGTAGCGGCAACATCGGCCAGGGGACAGGCATCTTCCAATAAGGGGAAATTCCATTTAAAATATGCTCCGCATTTCGGGATGTTTCGCAATCATGCGCCGGACCTGATCGACCAATTGAAGTTTGCAGCGGATCAGGGATTCACGGCGTGGGAAGATAACGGCATGATGAAAAGGTCGGTAGAACTGCAGGAAAAGATTGCCAAGACGATGAGTCAATTAAATATGACCATGGGGGTGTTTGTCAGTTATTCGGGGTTCGGCAAGACCGATATGTTGATGAAGACAGACAAGGAATATCAAAATCATCTTCGAAGTGAGATGAAAAAGGCGGTCGAGGTGGCCAAGCGAGTCAACGCCAAGTGGAGCACGGTGGTGCCGGGGAATGTGACGGACAAACTGGAACACGATTATCAGACAGCCAACTGTATTGAAAACCTGAAGGTAATGTGCGAGGTGTGTGAGCCGGCGGGGCTGGTGATGGTGCTGGAGGCTTTGAACTGGTGGGCGAATCATCCGGGATTGTTTCTAACGAAGATTCCGCAGGGTTATCTGATTTGTAAAGGAGTAAACTCGAGCAGTTGTAAGCTTCTGGATGACCTTTACCATCAGCAGGTTTCGGAAGGTAATCTGATACCCAATATGGATATGGCCTGGGACGAGATCGCATATTTTCAGTTGGGAGATAATCCGGGACGCAAAGAACCTACAACGGGAGAGATAAACTACAAAAATGTCTTCAAGCACATTTATGAAAAGAAATATACCGGGATTGTGGGTATGGAGCACGGTAATAGTAAAAAGGGGAAGGAAGGCGAGATGGCTGTTATCGAAGCTTATCGGGAGTGTGATAGTTTTTGAGAAAACTTAAAGAAGTGGTCAGTGGATAGTTGTGAGTGGTGAGACAAGAAAGTTAGAAGGTCGAAAAGTTAAATAGTTAGAAGGTTGCAAGAGCACGGCCAAGATGGCCGTGGCACAAAGCGGTGAAATGCAAGGAGACTGGTTTATGAAGATAATTATGAGCAGGAAGATAATCTTATTAGCGGCGGTTGTTTCTGCGGCGGTGATGGGAGGGTGCGGGCAGGAAAAGGTTATGCTTTGGAACGGGCGGGACTTTACGGGGTGGAAATTGTTTGTACCGGATAAAAATGTGGATGTGCACAAAGTATGGACGGTTCGTGACGGTGTTGTTTACTGTTCGGGAGTGCCGAAGGGGTATATGCGGACGGTGGCGGCGTATGGCAACTATGATCTGCATGTGGAATGGCGGTGGGTGGAGAAGCCGACCAATAGTGGAGTGTTATTGCACGCACAGGGGAAAGACAAGGTTTGGCCCAGGTGTATCGAAGCGCAATTGATGAATAAGAAGGCGGGCGATTTGGTGCTGATGGACGGGACCGGGATTACGATTGGTGGAAAGAAAATACAGGATAAGAGCAAAGAGTATATTATTCTCGATAAAAAGAAGCCGTGCAATGAAAAGCCGGCGGGTGAGTGGAACAGTTATGATATTCATTGCGGCAAGGACGGCTGTATCCGATTGTGCGTCAATGGTGAGATGCAAAACGAAGGATTTAAGGCTACGCAAAGATCAGGTTGGATCGGCCTGCAGAGCGAAGGTAGTCCAATCGAGTTTCGCAATATATATATAAAATTATTAAGGAGATAAGGAGGTAAGGAGATAAGGAGGTAAGGAGGTAAGGAGATAAGGAGGTAAGGAGATAAGGAGGTAAGGAGGTAAGGAGGTAAGGAGATAAGGAGGTAAGGAGGTAAGGAGATAAGGAGGTAAGGAGATAAGGAGATAAGGAGATAAGGAGATAAGGAGATAAGAAGATAAGAAGATAAGAAGATAAGAAGATAAGAAGATAAGAAAAGTCACCCCCTGATTTTAGATCAGGGGCTGTTAAGAAGACACGGCCAAGATGGCCGTGGCACATTTACCAAGCTTAAGTATGCCAACTGCGTGAGTATTTAGAGAAAGGAATATTTATGAGAAAGGAATTAATAAGTAACACTCAGGGAGTTTCGCGGAGAGATTTTATCAAGACTTCGGCGACAGCAGCGGCGGGGCTGGCGGCGCTGACGGCGGGGACGAGTCGAATTTATGCGGCCGGGCAAGAAAAGATCAAAATAGCCTTGATCGGCTGTGGGGGCCGGGGCAATGGGGCGCTGAAGAACTGTATGGATGCAGCGAAGCACATTAATGTGAATCTGGAACTGGTGGCGACGGCGGACTATTTCAAAGATAAAGCCGAAAAGACAGGTAAGCAGTATGGTCTGGACATGCAATATTGTTTTGATGGACCGAGCGGGTATAAGAAGCTGTTGGAGCGTGATCCGGATCTGGTGCTGATAGTTACCTGCCCGAACTTCAGGCCGGTGCATTTCGAAGCGGTGGTCAAGGCAGGCAAAAACGTATTTATGGAAAAGCCGGTAGCTGTTGATCCGCCGGGAGTACGACGGATAATCGCGGCGGGCGAGATGGCAAAAGAAAAAGGGCTGGCAGTAGTGGCAGGTACACAGAGGCGGCACCAGAAAGCTTATCGCACTAATCAATTTAAGGTTGCTCAAGGTGCGATCGGGGAAATCAAGGGTGGCTGCGTTTGGTGGTGCGGGAGGGTACCCTTTATTCGTCCGCGGACACCGGAACAAAGCAATGCAGATTATCTGATTAATAACTGGGTAAACTGGACGGAGATGTCGGGCGATCATGTGGTAGAGCAGCATGTGCACAATCTGGATGTGGCCAACTGGTTCATCGGCAGGCATCCTGTTTCGGGTAATGGTTTTGGCGGCCGGGCTCGGCGTAAGACAGGTGATCAATTTGATTTCTTCAGTGTCGATCTTGATTACGGGGATGATCTGCATATACACAGTATGTGTCGGCAAATGGATGGAGTCTATGACCGAGTCAGTGAATTGTTCAACGGAAGTGAAGGATCCACGTGGGGAGGTAGTAAGATTAAAACCAAAAAGGACATTAAGGCGCCAGAGTTTCAAGAGTTTGGCGGACCCTATGTACAAGAACATATTGATCTTTTGAACAGTATATTAGCAGGTAAGCCGCTGAACGAAGCCCGTACTGTGGCTGAGTCAACGATGACGGGGATACTGTGCCGGATCACCAGCTATACAGGCGAGTTGGTACGGTGGTCAGATTGTATGGAGAAACAAGATTCCAAGTGGTATAATTTGACGCTCAAGCCTGCCGCGGGAGAATTCGAGATGGGCGATGTGCAATTACCACCGGAAGATGTGGTGGCTATTCCCGGTAAACCGGACCCGCGTTTTAAGGATATCAAGTAAGCAATAAATGATGCTATAGAGAAGGCTGCGTTTCTAAAAGGGCGCAGCCTTTTTTGTTTTTAATTTACCGGTTGAAATAGTCGGTGATGCCTTGAGCCAGGGCGGCGGCGAGGTGGGAGCGATACTGTGGGGAAGAGAGGTTTTGGGCATCGGTATGATTGGTCAAAAAACCACATTCAACCAACAAAGAAGGGCGGGAATGGGCTTCCAAGACTCTGAGTCGCTGAGGGCGAATAGGACGACAGGAGATGTTTGCTTTTTCGAGGGCGGCTTTTAGGAAACGGGCGGCAGTTTTGCTGCGAGTTGAGGCGTTGCGGGCGATGAGGATAGTGGCACCATCATTGTATGATTTGCGGGAGGCGTCGGCATGAATGGAGATAAAAAGATCGGCCTTGAGACGTTCGGCAAAGTCAGCCCGGTCGTCCAAGGGGACAAAATCATCATGGCCGCGAGTCATATATACACGAGCACCACGCTCCTGGAGCATTAAGGAAAGCTCATGGGCAATAAGTAAAACGATGGTCTTTTCCGGGAGTGGGGAAAGCCCCTGGGCGCCAGGGTCCTTGCCACCGTGGCCGGGATCAATAACAATGGTAACAGGTCCGATGTGGGATTTTGGCGGAGTCGGAGGCGGGGGAGTCGGAGTGGGTAGAGGAACTGGTTCGATAGGTTGGGGCGGGCGAGGTGTAGGCGTGGGTAAATTCATCCTTACCACGGAGGGCTGGCGAGTCGGAGCAGGCGAATAACATCCGGGCAGGATACATCCAATAAGAAATAATAGCAGAGGCCAGATTACGGATGCATGAATATAACGTTGGACTAATATTCTACTCATGTGGGCTGGATGACTGTTGAGAAATTTTAACCGGGATTTTTGTAAACCTCTTGGGGGTCATAAATCGGTTCGTCGATAAATTCCAATTCACTGGTACTACCGGGTTTGATCCGGCGATAAAAGCAGGAGCGATAGCCGACATGACATTGGCCGGCGTCAACTTCTACCTTGAGAAGCAGGCAATCCTGATCGCAATCGACGAGTATTTCCTTAACCTTCTGGATATGGCCGGATTGTTCTCCCTTGAGCCAGAGTTTTTGGCGGGAGCGGGAATAGTAATGAGCCTGGCCGGTAGTGATGGTTTTTTCGAGGGCCTGATCATTCATATAAGCGATCATAAGGATTTGTCCCGTGGCGGCGTCCTGGGCCAGGGCGGGGATAAGTCCGTGAGCGTCAAATTTGGGAGTGAAGCCGGTGCCGAGTTCGATCTCTTTCGAGGCAGACATATAATTTCTCCTTAAGAATTAAAGGATAGAGTTAGCTTAAGCATATTACTTTAAACCAAAATCCTAAGTACTAAATCCTATCCTCCTTCGCCTTCTACGAGGCTACGGCGGACAAGAATTCTAAACAATATTAAATTACCAAAATCTAAATTATTTAAACAATAAAGAGTATTGTTGATATTATTTGAGAGCGCGAGCGACGTTAATCAGAGCCGGGGGACAAAGGCCAAATACATGCTGAAATATATCAGAAAAGCCGGCCTGGATCAATAGTTTTTGGAAACGACGGCGGGTACAGTGGTGAACGTGGCCTTCGACATAGGCGACGCAGATTTCAAAGATAAAATAACCGAAAAGATCGTCGCGAGAACCATCGATTAAAATTAATTGACCGTTCGGGCGAAGAACCCGGTGCATTTCATTGAGGGCCTGCTGCTGGTTGGGGTAATGGTGGAAGGAGTTGCAGCAGGTGACAATGTCGAAGGAATTGTCCTGGAAGCAGAGGTTTTCGGCGTCGCCTCCGGTCAAATGAACGTGACGGCAGTTAGGTAGAGAGGAAAATTTGGAACGGGCCTTGGAGAGCATATTGTCGGACATGTCCAGGCCCACGAGGGTGCCCAGCAGGGGACGCAGGGGAAGAGACCAGAGCAACAGGTTACCAGTGCCACAGCCGACGTCCAATAAACGGAGATTTTTCAGGCCCTGTCGCTGCCAACGTCGGAGCCATTCAAGGACACGGCGGAAACTGGGCCTAAATAAAAGGATATTAATGACGTCCCGGTCGTAATGCTCGGCCCAGCGGTGAAAATGCTCAGATGAGGTGGCCTTCCAGATATGTTGTTGTCCTGAATTTTCTGTCATAATCCCATATTTATAGGCTTAAAGCAGCTTAAAAGAAACTAAAGCAGGGTAGTGCAAATTGTAAAGGTAATATAATAGCCATAAAAGTCACAAAATAAACAAAAAGAATAAAAGATAAATTTTGTCGGCGATAACTTATTATAATACAGTTAGTTGTGACAATTTTGCAGATTTTAGAGATTATTATGCCAATATTATTTGACAACTGAATGATTTGGTGTATAATTCATTTAGAAGATGTATGAAAAATCACGACAAGTATATAGGAGAAACCATTGCCCGATAAATTAGGCCGACTGATGTTTGATTATGCAGCGTTGATCAGACGTTATCGCGATATAGAGATGGCCAAGATAGAAGAGGCCGCGAGACTGACCGAACGAGACCTAGCAATATTGAATTATGTTTATGATAAGGGTGAGGCGACGTTCGGAGAGATAGCCAATGAATTACATTTTAAGGCTATACCGCGGAGTTCGGCCAGCGCGATATCGCAGGCGATCACCGCGCTCTATACGCATGATGGTTTAGTGGAAAAACGACTGAACCCCAAAGATCAACGCCAACCAATAGTGACATTAACCGAAAAAGGAAGAACTGTGGTAGAGAAGGTTAGAGCTGTGCGAATAGACATTTACAACAAAGTAAAACTCTCCATGGACCTGAGTCAAGAAGAGAGTGCGGTAATCGAAGAAGCGTATTCGCGCGGCATAACAAACTTCAAGGATATTTTAGAAGATATGCATAAATAAGGCGGCAACGTCGCGAAAGTTAAAGCGAGCATATCCATTATTAGTCATAGAATATAATGATGGCGGATATTTATGAGGAGGTGCTCAAATGAAAGCGGTAAGTTTTATTTGTTTAGCGGGGTTTTCATTAGTCAGCTTTAATTTAGCAAGCCTGCAGGCAGAAGGAGGGGGGCATCCAGCGGTCGTTTCCAATAACATACAATATAACTATGGGGGGATGGAATATGCCAGAAGTCACCACGGCCTTGGGGGTTATAGAGGTGGGTACATTTATCCATTGCATTGTTCAGCAGGAGAGTATTATTGCGATACACCATGTTTGTACTGGCGCAAACCGGTGCGCTATCATCTGCCCTGGAATCGTATGCCAATTAGAGTTACCCAAGTAAATGCAGGTGAAAGCTTTTTCTACCAGAGAATACCTATATTGGTAGAAAACAAGCCGGAAGTGCAAACGGCAGTGCTGGAGCAGCCGGGGGGATTTGTCGAGCGTGAACAATTTTTGATAGAGACGGCTTTGAGGGGGAATCATCAGGAACGCCTACTGGCAGCTGAGGAACTGGGTGAGTATAGAAGTGTGACGTCGGTAGCGGTTCTGGTTGATGTGTTATTTAATGAAGGCCGGGCCGAGGTGCGCCAGGCGGCAGCGAAGAGCCTGGGAGAAACAGAATTAGCAATTGCATATGAACCGCTTAAACGCAGGTTGGCGGAAGAGAAGAATGAAGAGGTACAGGGTGCGATAAAGGAAGCCATGGCGACTATACAAAGCAAATCTGATGGGGATTTGCCGGTCCGGAGTGAGACACCCGATAAGCGATATGGGACACAAAGAATAGCAGATTACCTGGAGGATCTGCGTTATGGGCGAGCACAAATACGGGAAAAGGCGGTGGAAGAACTGGGCGAGTATAAGGAAAGCCGAGCGGTGGCAGCCCTTATCAATAGGTTGATCAATGATCGTGATCAAGAAGTGCGTCAGGAAGCGGCCCAGAGTCTGGGAGAGATAGGTGATGAGATGGCTGTGCCTTTTCTGGAGGCGGCACAGAAATACGACCAGGAGAAATCAGTGCGCAAGGAGGCGGAAAAGTCCAAAAAGGCAATCATATAATTAATAAGTGGTTACAGGCAAGACCACAACGCGGTTAGCGTAAAAGATGTTTGTCAAACCTCCAAATAATACAAAGCCTGACAGAGGGAGGTGTATCATGAGTGCAAAAAAAATATTACCACAAATCTTAGCCTTGTTTTTCCTGCTGGCGGGGGCGGAGGTGGAAGCCAGGCCGGGTAAAAGTCGAGGCAGTACGAGCCAACGGCAAGGGGCGACCCTAGGCAAAGGGACTGCAACCCGGCAAAGTTCAATCCAGCGGAGTTCAACCCGACAGAATGCAACCCGACAACGCTTTGCGGATATCCAGCGTCGTGCCATCCAACAAAGAGAAGCGGCGGTGGCGCAACAGAGGCGAACTATAGCTGAATATCAACAGCGTGCGGCGCAACAAAGGGCACAAAACATCAAGCTATATAATCAACGTGTGGAGCAAAATAAAGAGCTGGTGGCGCGACAGGTGCGGGAAAATACCGCGCGGGCGGAAAGAAACAGAACTGAATATGAACAGCGGGTGCAAAGCTGGCAGCAACAGGTAGAACAGCAAAGGCAGAAAAACATTGCTTTGCAGGAACAAAATCGGGCGCAGGCGGAAGAGCGTATGCGTCAGGTACAAGTTCAGACCTCAGAGCGGTTAAGGGAAAACATTGCTTTGCAGGAAAAAAATCGGATTCAGGCGGAAGGTCGTCTGAAAGAGACGCAGAGCCGAATCACGCAGAGGGTTCAGGGCAATATTAATTTACAGGAACATAATCGCGCCCAAACTGAAGAACGACTGGATCGGCTCTATGAACAAATAGCACAAAATAGGCAGGAAAGTATAAATAAACTTACCGTGGGCAGGGAACAGCAGCAAAGGGCCCTGGATAACTGGAAAGAACAGGTCGCGGCGCAGAAAAGTGTACGACTGGCGACGGGCGAGAATATAAAGTCACGTCAACAGGAGGCCCTGGGTAACCTGGCAAAGCAATATGAGACCCAAAGGCAAGTGCGTGACAGCCAGGCTAAAATAGTTCGAAAAGTCCAGAATGAAGTTCTGGATCGACAACAGGATGCCTTTCGCATGCAACAAAAGGTGCGTGAGCAACAATGGAAAAATGTGAAATCCGTGCAGCGAGAGACGCTTAGGCGGGTGCAGGACACGGCCGCGATTCAAAGGCAGGTTCGTAATGTTCAGTGGGAGGAGGTAAAAGCCCGGCAGAGGGAAGCGATCAACCGCTGGCAGGATCAGTTGGCTACGCAAAGAAAAGTAAGAGCGATACAAGCGAAAGCATTGAAGCCCCGGCAGTTTGTAAGCGGACATAACCGTAAGAGACATGTGTTTGTACCCAGAGATATACATATAAACCACTATCAAGCGCGCATGAGTTACCAGAAGATCCATCACTCCGAACGTCTGCACCACTGGTATCGGAAAAAACATGGTTCTTACCGGCGTTACCATAATGATCGTGGATACTCCTTTGGAATGTCGTTAATTCACGTTTTTGGGTGCACCTTTGGAGGCGGGTTCTATTACCGTCCATGGGTTGATACCATTTATATTCACGAACCTGTTATAGTGGAGCGGGAAGTGATTATAAGTGAGCCGGGGGTGGTGCTGGAGCCTGGTACGGAGAAGTATTTCTCCCGTCAGGAAATATTGATCGATCAAGTGCTTTTGGGTACCCCGGAAGAACGAGAGTTGGCGGCTTATGAGCTTTCTAGTTTTCAGAGTATCGCTTCGATAGCGGCCCTTATGGATGCTATGATAAACGATGCCGAGGCCAAGATAAGGGCGGCGGCGGCAGTGAGCCTGGGGACGATCGGGGAGCCGATGGTGTATGAAGCGCTGCTAAGGATAGCAGCGGCGGACAATGAGGAAATTGTTATACGAGCCGCTACCAACGCCGCAGAGGATATCAAGAGCAAATACAGCGCAGAGGATTTATATGTCTTTAATGTTGGCATGCCCATGAATCAAGGTGATGTGGAACTGGGGCAATACCTGGAAGAAATCCGTCTGGGAACGGACAGCGAACGCCAACGAGCGGCCCGGCGGCTAAGAGATCAGAAAGGTACGCAGGCGGTGGTGGCTTTGGTTGATGCCCTGATTAATGATCTTAGTGAAGATGTACGCGAAGAGGCGGCGGCGAGTTTGGGTGATATCGGAGATCGCATGGTGCTGCCGTTTTTGGAAGCTGCGCGGGTGGGTGATCCGGAAAAGTCCGTTCGGAAAGAAGCCGACGAAGCCATCAATAAAATTCGTAATACAATTATTTAAGGTATATGAGCAACCAGCTTAAGTTAATATGGAGATATACTAACATGAATAAGACAGGAAAAATGGTTTTGGCAGGGGCAGCGATTTTGCTAATGTTGCTCTCAACGGTAGAGCTGGAAGCCGGGTCATGCAGCGTGGGATTTTCTTATAGTTCACACCATCGGGGACCGCATCACTATTATAGGCCGAGCATGCATCGCAGTTACCATGGGAGAGGTTATCGCAGTGGGTGCGGTTCCATAAACTTATATGGTACGGTCTGGGGGAGCTATTATCGGCCGCGCTATCCGGTGTGTCGCACCTATCATTATTACAGACCCCCGGTATATGTTTATGAGAGTAGTCCGAGAGTAATCGTGAGAGAAAGCGCACCGGTGATAGTGCGTGAAAGCCGACCTCATCTTGAAACAATAGATCCGCATCCGGTACGGGTAGCCGAGTACAAACCGGTGGTGACTTACATAGCGACCCAGCAGGATTTGATCGATGAGCTTCTGCGGGGAGAGCCCGAAGAGCGTATGGAAGCGACAACTAAATTAAGTGAACATCCGAATATTCGGAGTGTGGCGGTATTGATAGATGCCTTGATCAACGATGCCGATGCACGAGTGCGGGCGTCGGCGGCACATAGTCTGGGCGAGATAGGTAATCCCTGGGCATATGAGGCCCTATTGCGCAGCGCGCAGGCAGAAGCAGATGAGAAGGTAAAGCAGGCGGCCGAACAGGAAAGTGAAATTCTAAAAGAAAAGGCAGAGACGCAAAATATATATGTCAGTGAAGTATTTCCACCCATGAACACGGGGGAAGTGAAGCTGGGGGAATATCTGGAGGATCTGCGCTTCGGTGAAGATAACCAACGGGAGAAAGCGGCAGAAAAATTAGCCAAATATCGTGGGACTCAAACAACAGCCGCCTTGATCGATACGTTGATAAACGATGAGAAAGGTGATGTGCGTGAAGAAGCGGCGGAAAGTCTGGGCAAGATCGGAGACAGGATGGCCTTGCCGTTTCTGCAGTGGGCCAAGGAGCACGATGTCGATAAGGCGACACAGGATGACGCCAAAGATGCCATAAAAGATATTCATCAAAAGATACAATAATATTATAAAGGGTTCGCTATGATATCCCGGATAAGATTTACCAAGGTAGTCAGGGGGATTGTGTTTATAATTTTCTGGGGAGTTCTCAATAGTAGTGCCGAAGCACAAGCGGAAAAAATTTCCGCAAATACTACCAAAACCAAGGAGCGGATTAGCTCGACCCAAGATACCAGAAAAATCCACAACGTAAGGATGGTTAGTTTCTTTCTGAAAGACGGCAAAATGGTTTCGGGAAGGGAGATTACGGTTGATAGTAACAAGATTACCGTGGCAGAATTGATAAACAGCCATATTGTGGTCAATACATATAGCACGCGGGAAATAGATATAAAAAGTCGCACGGTAAGAGTCATTCCGGAAATAGATTATTATGAAGAACTGGCTGTGTATTTTGCCAGCCGTACGGGAGACTTTCGAGATGATCCGGATGATTTTATTCAAGCGATTCGTTTTTATGAAAAGGCTCGTAATGTTCTGATCGAAGCGGACAGGGGGGATTCTCCTAAAGCGGATGAAATCCAAAGAAAAATAGCAGCCCTACAAGCGGACCGTCAAGTGTGGGTGCGAGAAACACAGGATCGGGCCGAACTAAGAAAGCTGGAAATACAAGCGACGCTCAATGATAGAATCCAATTGTTGCAAGAAGAGAATGACAAAAGCAAAGATTATCTCGAAAAACTCGCAGCCGAACTTAAAATTCTAAGGCAAGATATTTTGCTCCTGAGCAGAGATATCAGTTTGAGCATGAGCCGACTAGAGGAGGAAACCATATCCAACCGGCGTGAAATGGACGAGTTGTGGCGGCGCCGATCCGCAAGCTATTTCTATGGTTCACCCGCTCTTCAATATCCACCCCGGATCTATTACCAACCCGGGACGCAAAATAACAGCCGTGGTCAAAAACTGCAAGATTCACAAAATCTGCCGAAAAATCAAACAAATACACCAAAGCCGGAGATTTGAACTGTGGCTTAGGCCATTGAACAGGGGGGATTTTACTTTTCTTTTGTCTGTTCGGCGTTTTGCTGGGCTTGCCTGATCATTTCCAAAAGAGAAACCATCTTCGGTTGAGGGGGAGTAAGTATTTTCTGGATTTCTTCTTCGGAATAGTGGGTGCGTATAAAGTGCTCGATGTCGAAGTGCTCAAACCAACAATCAAAAATTTTGCGACAGGGCAGCGGAGAACTGCCCTGTCGACAATAACTGAAATTCACTTCATGGCCGAGCATTCGGCAGCGAATCTTGCGTTGGTCGTGTTCATCTTTGCTCATGGATTTATAACAAGCAATGACTCAAGGGACCAAACGTGTTCCATAGTTTGGTCGAGTAATCGATTATTACCATTTACCTGATTTGGCCGTGCTGGGCTTGGGCAAATCTTTGGTGTCGGCCAATGATTTCTGCAGGTCCTCGTCGGGCAAAGGATAGTCAGCAAGTTTACCCTCGAGGAAGGCCTGGTATCCGGTCAGATCCATTAAGCCGTGGCCGCTCCAGTTGAACAGGATTACCTTTTCCTTGCCTTCTTCTTTAGCCTGATTGGCTTCGCGGATAACCGCGGCCAAGGCGTGGCTGGTTTCGGGGGCGGAGATGAATCCTTCGGTACGGGCCCATTTAATAGCCGCCTCGTAACATTCGACCTGGTGTAAGGCCAACGGTTCCAGTAATCCTTCCACGATCGCCTGAGAGACCAGCGGAGCCATGCCGTGATAGCGCAGTCCACCAGCATGAATGGGCGGCGGGACAAAGGCGTGCCCAAGAGAATGCATGGGCAGCAGGGGAGTCATGCAGGCGGTATCACCGTGATCGTAACTGAAGGGTGCGCGGGTCATGGTAGGACATGAGGTAGGTTCAACCGGGACAATTTTGATATCGGCACCAGCGATCTTGTCGGCCACAAACGGAAAGGCCAAGCCGGCGAAGTTACTTCCACCTCCAGCACAACCTATTACGACATCGACATTCTTTTCGCCACAACTTGCCAATTGTTTTTTAGCTTCCAGGCCGATGATGGTCTGATGCAACATAACATGATTCAAGACGCTACCTAAAGAATAACGTGTGGATCCGCTGGTGTCGGTGACTGCTGCTTCGATAGCTTCGCTGATGGCGATACCGAGGCTGCCGGGGGTATCGGGGATTTGTTCAAGTATTTTTTTGCCGGCCTGGGTTTCGTTACTGGGGCTGGCGACACATTTACCGCCCCATGTTTCCATCATAAGACGGCGGAACGGTTTCTGATCGAAGCTGATCCGAACCATAAAGACCTTGCATTCCAGGCCCAATATGGCGCAAGCGAAGGAAAGGGCACTGCCCCACTGGCCGGCACCTGTTTCGGTGGTGAGGCGTTTGATACCAAATTGCTTATTGTACCAAGCCTGGGCGACAGCGGTGTTGGGCTTGTGAGAGCCGGGAGGGCTTACACCTTCGTTTTTATAGTATATCCGGGCGGGGGTGCCGAGGGCTTCTTCCAAATAGCGGGCCCGATATAGAGGCGAGGGTCGCCAACGATATAAAATATTCAAGATGTCCTCGGGAATATCGATCCAGCGCTCGGCAGAGACCTCCTGCTCAATCAGGTTCATAGGGAAAACCGGGGCGAGCATATCCGGGGTAACCGGATTGCCGTCGGGTCCCAGGGGAGGCTGCAGGGGGGTAGGCAGGTCAGCCGCCAGGTTGTACCATTGACG
>Ga0272442_10003323_pt1 | contig 22687 bp, 23 predicted proteins | sample SSMForm2O_FD_200262 | JGI IMG/M metagenome (GOLD analysis project Ga0272442, IMG submission 200262) | Marine sediment archaeal communities from Little Sippewissett salt marsh, Falmouth, MA, United States - SSM-Form-2O | ecosystem: Environmental > Aquatic > Marine > Wetlands > Sediment ...
AGAACGCCTCTCTGGCTTTGTTCAGGTCGCCCTTTTTCAAGTAGTACTCCCCGAAGAACATGTAGGCCCTGGGCAGCTCTTTGCTCTTTGGGTAGTTCTTTACAAGGTTGCGCAGGGCTTCCAGGGCTTCCTTTTCCTCACCGGACCACCACAGGGCTTCGCCGAGCAGGGAGCGAGCGCCGTCGATCTTGGCATCATCAGGAAAGATGGTTGAAAATTGTTTAAGAACTTTTATTGCTTTTGAAAGCCAGTTTTGACCAATGCCGTCGATTGTGTTTCTTTGGTGTTCTATCTCCTTTTGCAGTAATTCATTTTCCGGATCTGCCTCGGCCTTTTCTTTAAGTTTTAAGGAGCGAAGGACGTACTTTTCGTACTCGCTGACATAGACCTGCGCCAGGGTGAACAGGCTAGTTATATTATTATTTTTATTAGGTAGAATCCTATTAGTTTGCCATTTCACCTTCACCTGGTTCTTTCGAATCTCCTTTAGTTTTTCCTTTTTGTCGGCAAACAAGAACGGCATACACTCCCTGAACCCCAGCAGTTCGAGGGCCGGCGCGGCGTCGGCCTTGGTTTTGCCTTGCACGCCACCGATTTCGGCGGAGGCCATGAAGACCGCCAAGGTCGTCAGCGCAGCCGGAACCAATTTCACTGGCACACCCCTTCCTCACAACTCTCCCCGGTAGCGCATGAGTTCGTGCACTCGCCGCAATGGATCACGGAGGAATCCAGGTCATAGCACCAATGGTCGCAGCAGGTCAGGCCTGTACCGCAGACATTATCGCATCCCCCGCAGTTGTCAGAGTCGTAACTAACGTCAATCTCGCACCCGTTTGATTGATCATCGTCGCAGTCGCGATAATCGTACAAGCATGTACATATGCCGTTGAGGCAGTATGCATGAATTCCGCACGCATTGTTGCAAAACCCACAGTGGTCGTCGTCGGTATCGAAGTCCACGCACTGGTTGCCACCACAAAGGTGACTGCCGGAGGGACATGGATCACCTTCCCCGCATCCGCACAGCAACAAAATAAGGACCATGACCGAAATGACAAAGTACTTCATGGCTTCCCCGATATGTGATCATCCCACTCGCGCTCTATTTGGTCAAGGCGGCCCGAGTGCAGCCTGGAATGCCGGTTCATTCTCTGTAGGGAGTAGGTCTCAGTTGCACGGGCACTGGCAGGGGAGCAGGTTGTTGGAGTCCTGGCCGGGGTAGCAGGCCGGGTAGTACTCGTTTTCTCCGGGGCAGCAGATTTCATCCAGGCAGCCCCAGCAGAAGTCGAGCGGGTAGCGGAAGGTGTTGGATTCTTCGGATTCGCCCTTCAGCCTCAGGTGAATTCCCAGGGTGAATTCCTTCGCGTCCACGTACAACATGGCGAGTTGGGTACCCACGTTGGGGGGAATCACTTCGACGAACGGGACCACTGACGTGTCGGAACCGGACACCTGCTTGAGTTCTCCGCTGAGCGGCACGCTGAACTCGCCTTCTTCCAGGCCGAGCAGAACGCCCAGACCATAGGTGGTCAGTGATTCGCGTCCGAACAACCACTCGTACCTGATTACCGCTTCCTTGAGGCGGACCCCGTATGCGTTGGCCACCTGGGGGTGCATATAGTACACAGGCTGCATCTCATGGACCTGGTGATTGAGATCCAGCAGTCCCCGTGGCAGGAAGTTGGCCGGGTTGGTGCTGGGATTACAGTCCTTGTCCGGGATTGTGTTGCGCAAGATTTCGAAATCGGAGCAGTTACAGATCAAGGCAGCCGCGGCTATTATAGAAAACGAAGCCAGAAGTTCCCTCATGGAGTTTTCCTCCCGGCAACCGATAGCTGCAAATGCCGATCCAGTGCCGGGTTGAAATGCAAGCAATTGATATTTGGGTGATTTGTCGTCCGATGGATCTGCTTCAGGCGTGAACCGGATTCACAGGTGTTGCTCAGGTTTCCAGCAACGTGCGCGGGCGGCGGATGCGCCAGACGGTCATTCCCAGCAGGATGAAGACCACCGCACCGGCGGCGCCGGCCAGGCAGGTGGTTCCGGCGGTCCAGTAGTGAAGGGGATCGATGACCGTGTGGACCAGGCGGTTGAAGAGGGCCACGGTCGCGGTTCCGGCGATGAAGCCGCTGGCGGCCACGATCAAGGGCAGGGTTTTCCGCCCGAACCTTCGGGTGCCCAGGAAATTGGCCAGGCCGGTGCAGACGGCGAAGATCAGGGCCACGAAGGGAGAGATCAGCGTCGCTATGTCGAAGATCTCTGCCGACAGCAGCCCGGACATGCCCAGGAAGATGGACGGGCCCAGAAGGGCGGCGAAGGCCGGTGAGCCCAGCGGGCGGATCGGCCGGGGGCGGATGAAGGAGCTTCTTCTTCGTTTTACCGGTTTTATTCTCCGGCTGCGCATCAGACCTCCTGCACAAGAGCAAAGCAACTTCCGGGCCAGAGTGCGCGGTCGAGCAATTACGGGTGGTTAAGTCAGGTCGGAGAAGGGTCGGGTGGGTTATTGAACACGGGTTTGTTGAAGGGCGCACACGGTCGGGTCAGCCCTGGCAGGTCTTGAGGAGGTCGTCGGCCAGGACGTCTTTGATTTCGATCATGGTGCGCTTGCCGGATTCCAGGTCGCTCTGGTAGGCGTTGATCTGGATCATGGAGCAGTCGGTCAGGAGCTCGAAGTAGCGCCAGACCAGCGTGTCGTCCAGGCGTTGGATTTTTCTGCGGATTTCTTCGGGGGAGTCGCCGATGTCGATGGTGTTTTTGTAGGTCTTGGACATCTTGTTGCCGACCGGCTTGCCGTCTTCCAGGTAGGCGTCGGTGCCTTCCAAGAGCGCGGTGGCCACCAGGCACTGGGGCTCCATTCCCAGGGCGGCCATCAGCTGGCGGCCCAGGGTCAGGTTGGGAAGCTGATCCTCGCCGCCGACTTCCACGTCCACCTTCAGGTGGACCGAGTCGTAGGCCTGCAGCAGCGGGTACAGAAGCTCCTGGAGGATCAGGTCCGGGCGGTTCTCCAGATCCGGGCGGGCGAGCAGCCCGTGCACCGGGATATTGGCGGCCAACGACAAGAGCTTCTCCAGGGGCAGGTCCTCCAGCCAAGCGGAGTTGAACTCCACCCGGGTGCGCTTTTGATCCAGGATGCGGTACACCTGCTCCTTGTAGGTGGAGGCGTTCTGGGCCACCTGGTCGGCGGACAGCCGCGGGCGCTGGGCCTTCTGGCCGGTGGGGTCGCCGATGCGCGCGGTGTAGTCGCCGATTAAGAAGATCACCTCGTGGCCCAGGTCCTGGAACTGGCGCATCTTGCGCAAGAGCACGGTGTGGCCCAGGTGCAGGTCGGGGCTGGAGGGGTCGAAACCGGCCAGCACCGTCAGCGGTTTCTCTGACTCGGCGCTTTTAGTCAGCTTGGCTAAAAGCTCCTCGCGCTCCACCAGGTCGACCACCCCCCGCAGGATGACCTCCAGCTGTTCGTTCGGATGAGCGAATTGCGCCATGTCTTCCCCCTTTACACCGCCCATGCCCGCTGGGTGATCTCCAGGCACTTGCCCGACTTCGTGTCGGCCACGATCACCACTCCCTGGATCTTCACCCGGTCCTTGGCCACCTGGAAGGCGGTGGGCAGCTTGTCGGTGAAACGGGCTATGGCGTGCTCCTTGCGGACGCCGATCACCGAGTCGGTGGGACCGCACATTCCCAGGTCGGTGATGTAGCCGGTGCCGCCCGGCAGCACCTCGGCGTCGGCAGTGGGAATGTGGGTGTGGGTTCCCACCACCGCGGTGACCCGCCCGTCCAGGTAGTGCCCCAGGGCCCGTTTCTCCGAGGTGGCCTCGGCGTGGAAATCGACGATCACCAGGTTGGTCTTCTGGCGCAGCGCCTCCAGCTTTGAGTCGGCGGTTCTGAAGGGGCAGGGCAGCGCGTTCATGAACAGGAGCCCCTCCAGGTTCAATACACCCACGGTGACCCCGTTTCCGGCCTGGTACAGCCCCGCTCCGCGCCCCGGCGAGCCCTCCGGATAGTTGGCCGGCCGCAGCAGCTTCTCCTGGGTGTCCAGATACTTTTTGATTTCCTTGTGCTTCCAGATGTGGTTGCCCGAGGTGAGCATGTCGATCGGCAGCGCAAGCAGCTCCTCGGCCACCTGGGGCGTGATCCCCAGCCCCCCGGAGGCGTTCTCCCCGTTGGCGATGACGAAATCCGCGTTGACTTCCTCGACCAACGCCTCCAGGTTTTGAGCCAGCGCCTTCCGCCCGGGCTTGCCCACCACGTCCCCGAGCACCAGAATCGTCATCTTCCCGCTACTTGGCATATTCCACCGCTCGGGTCTCGCGGATGACGGTTACTTTGATCTGACCTGGATAAGTGAGCTCCTTTTCGATCTTGGCGGCGATGTCCTTGGAGAGGAGCAGGGCGTCCTCGTCGGTGACCTTGGCGTTCTCGACGATGACCCGCACCTCGCGGCCGGCCTGGATGGCGAAGGCTTTCTCTACGCCCTTGAAGGAGCGCGATAGCTTCTCGAGTTCCTCCAGGCGTTTTACGTAGGTTTCGAGCATCTCGCGTCTTGCGCCGGGGCGGGCGCCGGAGAGGGCGTCGGCGGCCTGGACTAAGATCGCCAGGACGGTTTCGGGCTTGACTTCCTCGTGGTGGGCGCGGACGGCGTGGACGATCTTGGGGGACTCGTTGTACTTCTTTAATAGATCCGCGCCGATCTGGGCGTGGGAGCCTTCGACTTCGTGGTCGATGGACTTGCCGATGTCGTGCAGCAGGCCGGCGCGCTTGGCCTGGCGGGGGTTCATGCCCAGTTCGGCGGCCATGGCCCCGCAGAGGAAGCCGACCTCGATTGAGTGCTGCAGCTGGTTCTGGCTGTAGCTGGTGCGGTACTTGAGCCGGCCCAGATATCTGATCAGTTCGTTGTTCAGGCCGTGGATGCCCAGCTCGAAGGTGGCCTGCTCGCCGGCCTCGCGGATGGCCACCTCCAGCTCCTCGGCGGTCTTGGCGACGATCTCCTCGATCCGCGCGGGGTGGATGCGTCCGTCGGCGATCAGCTTCTCCAGGCTCAGCCGGGCGACCTCGCGGCGCACGGGATTGAAGCCGGAGATGATCACCGCCTCGGGGGTGTCGTCGATTATCAGATCCATGCCGGTGGCGGCCTCCAGGGCGCGGATGTTGCGCCCCTCCCGGCCGATGATACGGCCCTTCATGTCGTCGGAGGGCAGGTGGACCACCGACACCGTGGCCTCCGAGACGTAGTCGCCGGCATATCTTTGAATGGCGGTGGCCATGATTTTCTTGGCCCGCTTGTCGGCCTCCTGGCGGGCTTCCTCCTCCACCACCTTGATGGCCTTGGCCGACTCGTGGCGGGCCTCCTCCACCATGGACTCCATCAGCTTCTTCTTGGCCTCCTCCGCGGTCATGCCGGCCGCACGCTCCAACTGGACCTGGTAGTCTTTGATCATTTGCTCGTGCTTGGCCTGCAGGTCCCGGGCTTGCTGCTCCCGCTTGGAGATATCCTTCTCCCGGCGTTTATACTCCGCCTCCTGCCGATCGATAAGATCGGCCCGTTTTTCAAGGGTTTCCTCACGATGGACCAGGCGCTTCTCCAGGTTGGACAGAGACGAGCGCTTCTCGCTGATCTCCTCGTCCAGCTCCTTGCGGCGTTTTTCTATGATCTCCTTGGCGTCCACTTCCGAAGCGCGCTTGGTCAGCTCCGCCTGCTTGCGGGATTCTTCGACTATACGGTCAGCCTCCCCCTTGGCCCGGTTGATCCGGGACGACGATCGTCGCGCCTGGACGAACTGGGAAACTGCGAATCCGACGACCAGGGCAGCGACTCCGACGATGGCAGCTAGTATTTCGGGTGGCACGTTCCACCTCCTCCGGGTATATGTGAACACCGGGCACTGCCGTCCGGCAGGCCGGCAACTGTGCCGCCACCTGGATAAGATAGTGGGGTTGGGAGAAAGGTCAGATGCCCAAACGGATGCCGACCGGTCTAGAACCTCAAGAAGCGGCCTTTACCAGATTCCTCCTTGAAATGGCTTAGGACGGGCCGCCCGTCCTGGAAACAACCCAATGAGGCTCCGAACCACACCGTCGAGAACTATGAACCCATTGTCTGGGTCGTGCATCATTCGTCGGGTCACTTTCGTTTCCCCGAATCTATGTCAACCCCGTCCGTCCAAGCGGCGGGTAATTCCCCTATAAAACCCCCGCCGTGGCCGTTTGAGCAAGTGAAGGCAATGAACCCGCCTTCATAAAGGTGGAAGCACCGGTAACCGCTTCAGGCTTCCCCGACGTGGGGGATGCTCACCGCGGTCAGAGGGCGCCTCCAGGAATAATGTGTTGGTTCATTATTTATTCAATTTGCTCACCACGAACCCGGCAGGGGAATCGTAGCTGATTGTCATTCCGGAAGTTAATCGGCTCCTTCGCGGTTCTGGCGGATCAACTTCAGGACACGACGGACGCGCTCGCGCACCTCCTTCTTGATCTGGCTTTGCTTTTCTTCCGCCTTGAACAGACTGTCCGCGATGTTCATGGCGGCCAATATAGCCAAGTTATGAGTAGCGACGGTTTTGGTTGTCTTTTGCACCTCGCCGATCTGGTCGTTTACATAACGCGCCAGACCGTTGATGTAATCCTCCCCCTCGTCGCTTCTGACTTTATACCGCTGTCCCAGTATTTTCACGTCGAATGTCCGCATGTCGTACCTCAGAGGACAGCGTTACCTGCTAAAAAACAAGTATAATGTTGCGGTTTAAGGGTTGTCAAGGAAGAGATTGGTCTGGCTGGTAAAACCCGGGGCCGGTTTCATTGAATCCTGTGCAATTTGAGCATGTTCGTGCTGCCGACCACCCCGATGGGGACTCCCGAGGTGATCACCACCACTTCTCCCGGCCGGGTGAAGCCGCGCTCGACCAGTATGCGGTTGACTTGCCGGAGCATGGCGTCGGTGGAGCGCACCGCGGGGACCCGCAGGGGCTCCACGCCCCAATATGTCGCCAGGCGGTTGTAGGTTTCCTGGTGCGGGGTCATGGCCACGATGCGGGCATCGGGCCGGTAGTCGGATATCAACCGGGCGGTGTTGCCCGATTCGGTGAAGGCCACGATCAGCTTGGCGCCGGTGTCGTTGGCGGCCTGGACGGTGGCCTTGCTGATGGAGTTGGGGAACATGGCGTGATCCTTGATCAGGTGGGTGCGGGCGGCGGTCCGGAAGGCGGGCGAGCGCTCCGCCTGGTTTACGATCCGCACCATCATCTGCAGGGCTTCCACCGGGTAGGCTCCCGAGGCGGTTTCCCCTGAGAGCATCAGGGCGTCCGCGCCGTCGAACACGGCGTTGGCGACGTCCGAGGCCTCCGCCCGGGTGGGACGGGGCCTGGAAACCATCGAGTCCAGCATCTGGGTGGCCACCACCACGATCTTCCCCCGGGCGTTGGCATGGCTTATGGCCGATTTCTGGATGGCGGGCACCTTTTCCAGGGCCAGTTCCACGCCCAGGTCCCCGCGGGCCACCATGATCCCGTCGCACACGTCCAGAATCTCGTCTAAGCGCTTGACCGCATCCGGGTGTTCGATCTTGGCCAGAACCAGGGATTTTTTCTTGGCCTTGCGGATCATGCGGCGGACGGTCAGCACATCCTCCGGGCTGCGCACGAAGCTCACCGCCACGATGTCCATGCCTAACTTCAGCCCCAGGCGGATGTCCTTCTTGTCTTTCTCGGTTACCGAGGCTTCCGACAGGCGCACCCCGGGAAGGTTGATTCCGTTGTGATCCCGGATAGTTCCGCCGACAACCACCTTGGTGATCACCTCGTTCTTTTCCACGTCGTTGACCCGCAGCTGGATGGTGCCGTCGGCGATCAGCACCCGGTCTCCCTTTTTTACGTCCTTGGTCAGATGGGGGTACTGAACCGAGGCGCGGATGTCGTTGCCCATGATCTTTTTCGTGGTCAGAACGAAGCTTTCTCCGTTGTGCAGGCGGGCGGTGCCGCCCTGGAACTGTCCCAGGCGGATCCTCGGACCCTGAACGTCCTGGAGAATGGCCAGCGGGCGGTTGCAGGCCTTGGCCGTCTTGCGCAGGCTGGCGTGCAGGCGGGTGTGGCTGGCATGGGTCCCGTGGGAGAAGTTCAGACGGGCCACGTCCATTCCGTCCAGAACCATCTTCTTCATGATCTCTTCGGTGCTGCTCGAGGGACCAATCGTGCAGACGATTTTGGCTTTTCGCATTCAGCAACCTCCGCGGTCGGGGGGGTCAGGTTCCGAAGGGTCTGCCGGATGAGCTGGGCAGGCGGTCGAGGACGATCACGGGCGCGAACATAAGGGCGGCGATGCGCGAGACCACCAGGGCGGTGGTCAGCACGATCGCGAACCAGGTAACCGCCGAGGCGATTGAGAACTTCAGTGCCTTTTCTTCCGGGGTGTCCAGCAGCACCTGGCATCCCAGGTAGAACAGGTAACCGGCGTAGCCGAAGCCCGCCAGCATGGCCAGCATGGTCAACTGGGGGATCAGGGTCAGGAAGCCGGCCACCCACACCGGGGTGGACACGTAGGCCACCAGCTTGAAAGCCGCATTCTCGTTGCGCACCGTTCCGAAGGAGGGCGCCATGGTGTTGACCAGCAGGCCCAGCACGAACAGCGATCCCAAAAAAACGCCCAGCAGCAGTATGGCGTAGACCAGGCTGTAGAGAAACCCCTCGCCGAACAGCAGGTTGCCCACGAATCCGAAAGCGGTGGGAATCAGCGCCAGCAGCAGGACGTACCCCAGGATCAGCTCTTTGCCCTGGTCGGGCTCGTTCTTGATGGTTTCCCAGGTTTTCCTGGGGTTGGTCATCAGCTCGATGACCCGGGTGCTGAGGGCGCGGTAATTTACCTTCATCGAGAAAAACTATAGGTAGGTTCCATCTTGCAAGTCAAGGAATGTAGGGGCAGGCCTCTGTGCCTGCCCTTATAGGGTGTGTTCTTCCCGCTCCGAGTCGAGGATGTCCTTGAGCAGTTTCTCGGGATCCTGGGTTTCCTTTTCCTTGGAAGGGGTCGGGGCGGTCTTGCGGCCGGCCCGCTCCAGCACCGACTTGGACACGAAGATCGGGGCGCGGTTGCCGATGGCCAGGGCGATGGAGTCGGAAGGCCGCGCATCGATCGGAATGACTTTTTGCTTGTGCTTCACGAACACGGTTCCCACGAAGGTGTTGTTCTTCAGATCGTCGACCTGGATCTTGATCAGCTTGCCGCCCAGCTCGCGCATGATAGTGTCCAGCAGGTCGTGGGTCAGGGGGCGCTGGAACCGCCGGCGGTTGAGCCGCAGGTCGATGACGAAGGCCTCCGAGGGGCCGATCCAGATCTCCAGGGTGTAGTCGCCGCTCAGCGTTTTCAGGACCACCGCCTGGCTGCCGCGGTACTCCATTACGCTGGAGACGGTCATCTCCACGAAACCCTTGGGCGGCTTCAGCTTCGAGCCTTTCGGGGCCTTCCGGGTGCCGGCCAGGGCGGCCAAGGCAACCAGCAAAACCGCGGCGATAGTAATAATTCTTCGCATAACCGCCTCCTTAGGGAGTCAGCATAGTCGCTTTGGCTTTGGTTGTCGAGGCTATTGTACGGAAGAGCCGGCGGAAGTCGGGGAATCAGTCTTCTTCCTCTTCCTCTTCTACCTCATCACTCCACAGACCCTCGTCGTCGTCGAACTGCTCGGCCAGCTCGTCGTCGATATCGTCGAACTCCATGCTGAAGCCCACCCGGAATTTCTTGCGCAGGCGGGTCAGCTGGGAGAAGAGCTCATCCAGGGCCACGGTGACGGCCTCGATGATCTCGGGGTTGGCTTTGGCGTTGCAGTTGGGACAAACCACCAGGGAGGGATCCCGGACCAGGTCGGCAGAGTCCACTTCGAAGTCAGCTTCGCACTGCGCGCATTCAAATGAGATAATCATGTCCGGACACGACAAATGCATCGAGGCGCAGCATGTTGTCAAGAAAAAATTGGGCCAGCCCGGTTTTCCTTGACAAAATCCTGCCAGGGGCTACAAGGGACTCAAACGGGGGTGGGAGAGCAGCTTGAAGATTCACGAGTATCAAGCCAAGGAAGTCTTCTCCCGATACGACGTACGGGTTCCGCGCGGACGCGTGGCCACCTCGGCGGACCAGGCGGAGCAGATCGCCAATGAGCTGGGGGGGACCGTGGTGGTCAAGGCCCAGATCCACGCCGGGGGACGGGGAAAGGGCGGGGGAGTCAAGGTGGTGGACGGGCCCGCTGCGGCGCGCGCCGCCGCCCGGGAGATGATCGGCCGGCCGCTGGTCACCCATCAGACCGGTCCCGGCGGCCAGGTGGTCCGCCGGGTGCTGGTGGAAGAGGGGCTCAAGATCGAGAGCGAGTTGTATGCCGGGATGGTGGTCGATCGCGAGACCGCCCGGGTGACCTTGATTCTGAGTTCCGAGGGCGGGATGGAGATCGAAGAGGTCGCCCGCACCCATCCGGAGAAAATCCTGCGCGAGCCCATCGATCCGCTGACCGGGCTGATGCCCCACCAGGTTCGCCGGCTGGCCTTCGGCCTGGGTCTCTCCAAGCCCCAAGTGCAGGCGGCCACCACTTTTCTCTCCGGCATGTACCGGGCGTTCGTGGAGCTGGATGCATCCCTGGTGGAGATCAACCCGCTGGTGGTGACCGGCGACGGTGAGCTGGTCGCCCTGGACGCCAAGATGAACTTCGACGACAACGCCCTGTTCCGGCATCCCGATGTCATCGAGCTCCGCGACCTGGATGAAGAGGAGCCCGCCGAGGTCGAAGCGTCCAAATTCGATCTCAGCTACATCCGCCTGGACGGAAACATCGGCTGCATGGTCAACGGCGCCGGGCTGGCCATGGCCACCATGGACATCATCAAGCTCTGCGGCGACGAACCGGCCAACTTCCTGGACGTGGGCGGCGGCACCGACGCTAAACGGGTCAAAGCGGCTTTCAAAATAATCCTGTCGGACAAGAACGTGAAAGCAATCCTGATCAACATCTTCGGAGGCATCGTGCGCTGCGACGTGATCGCCGAGGGGGTGGTGGAGGCCGTCCGCGAGGTGGGCATCCGGGTTCCCCTGGTGGTGCGGCTGCAGGGAACCCTGGTGGAGCGCGGCCGGGAGATCCTGGCCGGGTCGGGCCTCAACGTCATCTCCGCCGACAGCATGCAGGACGCCGCCCTGGCGGTGGTCCGGGAGGCTCAGAAAGCCAAGTGAGCGTGTTAGTCGACAAGAACACCCGCCTGGTGATCCAGGGTCTGGGCAGCGCGGGCAAGTTCCACACCGCCACCATGGTTGAATACGGCACCCGGGTGGTGGCGGCGGCGCATCCCGGCAAGGGCGGTACCGAGTGGGAGGGTATTCCCCTTTTCGACACCGTTGCCGAGGCGGTAGCCAGGACCGGCGCGGATGTATCTTGCATATTCGTTCCGGCCCCGGGCGCAGCCGATGCAATACTGGAAGCCGCTGCTGCCGGTATCCGCCTGGCGGTGTGCATCACCGAGGGAATACCCACTCTGGACATGTTGAAAGTGAAACACGCGCTGCGCGGCACTTCCACCACGCTGATCGGCCCCAACTGCCCCGGCATCATAACGCCCGGGGAGGTAAAGGTGGGCATCATGCCCGCACCGGTTCACCGGCCCGGCCGCGTGGGAGTGCTCAGCCGCAGCGGGACGCTTACCTACGAGGCGGTGGATCAGCTGAGCCGGCTGGGTATCGGCCAGTCGACCTGTATCGGGCTGGGCGGCGATCCCGTCAAGGGTCTGGATTTCATCGACGGGCTGAAGCTGTTCGCCGGGGATGACGGCACGGACGGCGTGGTGATGATCGGCGAGATCGGCGGGCAGGCCGAGGAGGACGCCGCCGGCTGGATCGAAGCCAACCTGGCCAAGCCGGTGGTGGCCTTCATCGCCGGGCGGACCGCTCCTCCCGGGCGCCGCATGGGCCACGCCGGGGCCATCATCTCCGGGGGCAAGGGCACCGCCGATGAAAAGATAGCGGCGTTGAAAAAAGCCGGCATCCGGGTGGCCGAAAGCCCGGCGGAGATCGGCGTCACGATGCAAGCGGCGCTGGAAAAACGGAAGGGGTAGCGGTGGCGGAGACGGAGAAAAAATCATCCCGGCGGAAGTTCCGCGGCGAGGTGTTCATCAAGCGCGAGCGCTGCAAGGGCTGCGGCTTCTGCGTAGAGTTCTGCCCGACCCACGCTCTGGGCATGGACAAGGAAATCAACCAGAAGGGTTACCACCCGCCGGTGTTGGTTGATCCGGACGCCTGCACCGGCTGCGATCTCTGCGGTTTGTACTGCCCCGACTTCGCCATTCACGCCGTGCGGGTGAAGATCGGAAGTAATGAATCCAAGGAGAGCGACGATGCATGCTGACCCCAAGGGTGTGCTTACCGGGGTTCATTTCCTCGACGGCGACCATGCCTGCTGCGAGGGGGCCATCGCCGCCGGCTGCCGGGCGGCCTTCGGCTATCCCATCACTCCCTCGACCGAGGTGGTCGAGAGGATCTCGCAGCGCCTTCCCCTGGTAGGGGGCGTGTTTGTCCAGATGGAGGACGAGATCGCCTCTTCCATCGCCATTCAGGGGGCGGCCTGGGGCGGAAAGAAAGTCATGACGGTTTCCTCCGGGCCGGGAATATCCCTGATGCAGGAGCACATCGGACTGGCGGCGATGACCGAGACGCCCTGCGTGTTCGTCAACGTGCAGCGGGGCGGGCCCTCGACCGGGCTGCCCACCCTGCCGTCGCAGGCCGACATGATGCAGGCCCGCTGGGGTTCGCACGGCGACTACGAGACTATCGCCATCTCGCCCAATTCGCCCCAGGAGTGCTTCGATCTCACCATACACGCCTTCAACCTGGCCGAACGTTACCGGGTGCCGGTATTGGTCATGATGGACGAGAGCGTCGGGCACATGACCGAACGGGTGGTTATCCCTCATCCGGAGCAGATCAAGATCGAGTCCCGCAGTGTGCCGACCGGCCCCAAGGAACAATACCAGCCGTATGCTGCCGGGGAAGACATGGTTCCTCCCATGGCTCCGGTGGGCGAGGGCTACCGCTTCCACGTCACCGGCTTGACCCACAACGACAAGGGCTATCCGGTCATGAGCGCCGAGGTGCAGGAGCACCTGGTACGCCGTCTGGTCGACAAGATCAGGCTGAATGCCAATAAGATCGCCATGGTGGAGGAGGAACAAACCGAGGATGCCGACGTCATCCTGGTGGCCTACGGAATAACCTCGCGGGTGGTGTTGCGGACGCTGCACCTGGCCCGGGAGAAAGGGCTGAAGGTGGGGGTTTTTCGCCCGGTGGTGGTGTGGCCTTTCCCGGAGAAGCGACTGCGCGAGCTCGCCGAAAAAGTGAAAGCCATCGTGGTTGTGGAGTTGAACTACGGCCAGGTTTTTCTGGAGGTGGAGCGGATCGTATGCGGCCGGACGCGCACCGAACTGGTGCCCCATGGCGGGGGCGAGTTGCATGACCCGAAGGATATTCTCCGGGTAGTGGAGGAGTTGTCGTGAGCGATCAGCATGTCAACCCGGTTGAGCCCTATCTGCGGATGGACCGTATGCCGCATATCTGGTGCCCGGGGTGCGGCATCGGGATCGTGGTGAACTGTTTCGTGCGTGCCCTGAACCAGTCGGGGATCGACGCCGATACCTTGGCCGTAGTCTCTGGTATCGGCTGCACCGGGAGGTTCGCCGGGTACATAAACCTGGATTCCTTTCACACCACGCACGGGCGCCCGATTCCCTTCGCCACCGGCCTGAAGATCGCCAAGCCGGAGTTGAAGGTGCTGGTGTTCAGCGGAGAGGGGGACCTGGTTTCGATCGGCGGCAACCACCTGATCCATGCCGCCCGCCGCAACTCGGACATCAAGGTGTTCTGCGTCAACAATTTCACCTACGCGATGACCGGCGGCCAGGTGGGGCCCACCGCCCCGGTCCACAGCATAGCCACAACCACGCCTTACGGTGCCTACGACCGGCCGTTCAATCTGCCGTTTCTGGCCGATTCCACCGGAGCGGTTTACGTGGCCCGCTGGACTACCTACCACGTCCGCCAGTTGACCCGCTCGATGGTCGAGGCGCTCAACAAGCCCGGGTTCTGCTTCGTGGAGATCATCACCCCCTGTCCCACCATCTACCAGCGACGCAACCGGCTGGGCGACGGGCTGGAAGCCATGCGCTACTACAAGCGTTTCAGCAAGGTTATAAACGGCGCCAACACCCGCATGGTGGGGCTGGAGTTGAAGGGGCCCATTATCGTGGGCAAGTTCATCGACCGCGACCGCCCGACCCTGCTGGAGGCCATGAACGACGAGTTCAGCTCGAAGCTGGGGGCCAAGTACAAGCCCTATCCGACCGGAGTTTCACGATGAGCCGCATCGAGATTCGCGTCAGCGGTTTCGGAGGACAGGGGGTGATCCTGGCCGGGATCATCCTGGGGCGGGCTGCGGCCCTGCACGACGGCAAGGACGCCACCTTGACCCAGTCCTTCGGGCCCGAAGCCCGCGGGGGAGCCTGCAGCGCCCAGGTGGTGCTGAGCCGCGAGCGCAACCTGTATCCCTGCGTTAACCGTCCGGACATCCTGGTGGCCATGTCCCAACCGGCCTATGACAAGTATATCGACGGCGTGGCCGACGGGGCCCTGGTGCTCTACGAGGAGAACCTGGTAAAGCCGGGTGAGCTGCCCCCGGGATGCCGCTCCTACGGGATCCCGGCAACCCGGTTCGCCGAAGACCTCGGACGCAAGATGGTGCTGAACATCATCATGCTCGGATTCGTAACCGCGCTGTCCGATGCGGTTTCCCCCCAGGCGGTTAAAAAGGCCGTGGCCGAGTCCGTGCCCCGGGGTACCCAGAAGCTGAACGAAGACGCCTTCGATCGCGGGTACACCTACGGCATCGGTCTCAAGAACGGCGCCAAAAAATGAAAATCAAGTGGATGGGGATGATCCTGGTTCTGCTGTTTGGGTGCCAGCAGGGCCAAAGTGAGAGACGAACCCAGCCTTCTACAACGCAGTGTTTCAAACAGCTTAAACGGGTCTCTCCGGGGCAGATGGTGCTGCGCCAGCCCATTGCTTGCCAGGAGCCGGTATTCCGCTACCAGTTGGAGGGGACCCCCGGGCGGCCGGTCCGGGTCACCTATCTCGATCCCGCGGGCAAAGCCCGCCTGACCTACCGGATCCAGTACGGACAGGACCAAAAGCCCATATTCGAAGAGCGGGTGTACCACCAGAAGCCCCCGCGCTTCAAGGTCAAGGGGCGCACCGACCGGGTGATAGTGAGCGGTACTCTGGGAGGCGAGTGGAAGGTGGTGACTATCCGGACCCATCTGGACGAGAAGGGGCGTCCCGAAAAAACCGAGAAGTTCGTGGGGGCCGATCGGGCCTATTCGGTGGTCCGCGAGTACGCGGGAGACCGGCTGAAATCGGAATCGACTTTCGACGCCGGGGGCAAACTGAAATTCCGCTCGGATTATGTGGAGATAGACGGCCAGAGCGTCGAGCGCATGACTGACGGGGGCGGCAAGGTGTTGATGGAAAGAAATCTTGACACCTCTGGCAAACCTCCGGTACAAAACCACGAAATCGAGCAATAGGAGGAGTACAATGAGATTCATCGCGTTTTTGCTTTCCCTGGTAATGTTGGCGACCATGCTGGCCTGCTGCGCCGAGAAGGCCGCTACCACCAAGCCCACCGACGAAGCCGCGGCCACCGACGAGGCCAAGCCCGCCGAGGGTGGCGAGGAAGCCAAGCCGGCCGAGGGCGGCGAGGAAGCCAAGCCGGCCGAGGGTGGCGAGGAAGCCGCGCCCGCCGAGGGCGGCGGGGAAGCGCCGGCCGAGGGCGGTGGTGAAGAGAAACCAGCCGAATAGTTGCACCGAATACAACCTGACTGAAAGGAAGGTGCGTCGATGAAAAAAGTCGCAGTGGTGATCTGTGTGTTTTTGGCGGTGGCACTGGTTGCGGGTTGCGGCGGCAAGAAGAGCATCTGGCGTCCGCAGGGCAGCCCGGGTTACATCGACATGACCGGCAAGAAGTTCCTGGTCATGCCTGTGGACATGCGTTACGTGGAAGGGGACAAGGACAAGATGGGCGCGGCCCTCTTCGGCGGATTCGTCGCCGAGTTCGGCGAGAACGGAATCCCCCTTCAGCCGGTACAGCCGGCGCTGGAGGCCGCGGGGCTGGGCGATCTGAGCTGGAAGCTGGCTCGCGGGATGTACTGCGCCACCTTCATTCTGAACAAGGGCGAGTGGGGCGCCTGCGAGGGCGTGGACTACTCGGTGATCCCCAACATGATCAAGATGCTGGTGGAGAAGATCGGCGAGATTCTGGAGAAGCCCGACCTGAAGTTCGACTACATCGTGGTCCTGCACATCGACTCGCTGGGCGCGGGCACTATTCCGGAGACCACCAAGCTCCGCGTCATCGGCGGAATGTACGACACCCAGAAGGACGAGATCGCCGTGTGCATGTACTGGGACCAGACCACCGCCAAGGACGCCCTGCTGGCCGAGATGGCCACCATCGGGCCCAAGGCCATCAGCCTGATGGCCGGCAAGAACCCCAACCCGGCGCCCGCCGAGGAAGCGGCCGCGCCGGCCGAAGAGAAACCCGCCGAAGAGGCGCCGGCCGAAGAAGCTCCGGCGGAAGAAGCAGCCGAGTAACCGAGATCAGAAGCTTGATTGTCAAACGGGCCGTGCCATAATGGGCGCGGCCCGTTTTTTTACGGCGTAGTTTGCCGCCCTCGGACTTTTGAGGGTCATGGGAAAGAAAGAAAAAGGACCGAAGTTGGGTTTCAAGGGCTGGCTCTGGCGCCTGGGGTTGTCGGGCGCCGGGGGCGCGGGCGTGTTTCTGGCCTTTCCCACCTTCGATGTGGCCCCGCTGGCCTGGTTCACCCTGGTGCCCACGCTGTGGGCGGCGCGGGGGCTGAGCGGCGGGAGGCATTTTCTCATCGGCCTGTGGGCCGGGACGGTTACCAACCTGGGGGGCTTCTACTGGATCGGCGGCATGCTGATGGACTTCGGCCACATGGGCTGGATCCCATCGGCTTTCCTGACTCTGTTGCTGGCGGTCTACCAGGGGCTGGTGTTCGCCGCCTGGCTGTGGCTGTACCATTGGTTGAAGCAGAGAAGCGATCTGCCGTTATGGCTGCTGGTGCCGGTCGCCTACGTAGCCGCCGAGATATTGATTCCCTTCATCTTCCCCTGGTTCTACGCCAACTCCCAGTACTGGGCCATCCCCTTCATCCAGGTATGTGAGCTGGGCGGGGTGACCCTGCTCAGCTTCCTGCTGGTAATGACCAACGGGTTCTTGTTCGACGCGCTGGTGCGCTGGCGCGAAAAGAAGTCCCGTCCGTGGTGGCCGCTGATCTGGGCCGCGGCAGTTCCGCTTCTTGTTTTTATCTATGGAGTGATCCGGGTGGTCATGGTGGACGCTCAGGCGGAAGCCGCCCCCAAGCTGAAGATCGGCCTGGTGGAGGCCGACGTGGGCATCTGGGAGAAGGAGGATCCCCGCAAGACCAAAGACAACCTGGTGCGCCACCAGCGCATGTCAATCGAGTTGGAGAAAAGAGGCGCCGGGCTGATCGTCTGGCCGGAGACGTCGTACCACGCGCCGTTTACCTACGTGCGCCGCCGGGGCCAGAGCCGGGTTGTGCGCGAGCGCCCGATTCCCCGCGACGTGGCCTTCATCTCCCAGAGCGACGTGCCTCCGCCCGAGCACGCGGAGGAAGACGCCGAAAACCAGGTAGAGTACCGGGATCGCTTCGCGGTCCAGCGGGGTTTCAGGACGCCGTTGCTCTTCGGTGCGTTGACCTACCGGGACAATCCCGAGAACATGTCGCCGCGGCACAAGGGTCGCGATTATCTGAACTCCGCCATTCTCCTGGACGGAAGCGGCAAGGTGCTGGGAGCTTACGACAAGGTCTACCTGCTGCTCTTCGGCGAGTATGTCCCCCTGGGGCACACCTTTCCGGTCTTCTACGAGTGGCTGCCCGAGGCCGGGGACCTCACCGCCGGGGACTCGGTGGAGGTCATCGAGCTGGGCGACTTCCGCATCGGGGTGATGATCTGCTACGAGGACATAATCCCGGCCTTCACCCGCGACATCGCCGACCAGGATCCCAACATCCTGATCAACGTCACCAACGACGCCTGGTTCGGCAAGACTTCCGAGCCCTACCTGCACCTGGCCCTGGCGGTCTTCCGCGCGGTGGAGAACCGCGTGCCGCTGATCCGTTCAACCAACACGGGGGTTTCCTGCTTCATCGATCCGGTGGGTCGGATCCTCTCCGAAACCGGGCTCACCGGGGCGGAGACCCTGATGGAAACCATGCCGATGATGGACGGCGGCGCTCCCTACCGGGTGCTGGCCGACTGGCCCGCCTATCTCTCTGTTCTGGTCGTCCCCTTCGTCTTCTTCAGCCACCGGTTTCGCCGGAAAAAGTGATAGAATGCGAGTTGTTATCACCTCGGGTGCCGTGCTAGTATAGTCCGGTCAACCGCAAGGGGTGACCATATGAACCGGTCCTGCAGATTTTTTGTCGTCGCGGCACTGCTGCTTACCTGGGTGTTCTCCGGCTGCGCCAATCATATTCCCGAGATGCTGCCCATCGGTAACAAGTCGGTCAAAACCGGAGAGCTTTTGGAGTTTGATATCAAGGCCAAGGACGACGACGGCGATCCGCTGGAGTTTGCCGTTCAGGGCAAGCCGGCGGCGGCGAATTTCGACCAGGTAGACAACAATACGGCGGTTTTCTCCTGGACGCCGATCGCATCGGATGCCGGCCCTTCCGGCGAGGGGCAGGAGTTCCAGGTCACTTTCCTGGTCACCGACGGGATCGACATGGATTCGGAGATTATCAGCATCTTCGTGACCCTGGGCGGGGCGGGGACCGGATCGCCGGTGTTCATCACCCCCTCGGACCACACCCTGGACCTGGATCGCACCGACCGGATCGAATTCAACCTGGAGGTGCGCGATGCCGATTCCACCAGCATTACCCTGCGACTGGTGGACGGCATCACCGGGGGGGAGTTTTCCACCACCGGGTCGAAAACCGCCGTTTTCCGCTGGACGCCCACCGAAGCCCAGATAAACGAGAAGCCCGTCTGGGGCATCCGGGTGGGGGCCAAGGACGAGAGCAACCCCGAGGTCTTCCAGGACATCACCATTCTGCTCAAGGGCGGGCAGAAAAAATGCGAGGGCACCCCGCCAGCGGTCGACCACAAGAGCCTCCCCGATCAGCGCGGCCCGGACGACTACCTGGTGCAGGTCACCGCCACCGATTCCGAGTCCGAGGTGGCCGCGGTGGCCCTTTACTGGCTGCTGGACGACGGCAGCGGCGGTTCTTACCAGAAGAGCAGCATGACCACCACCGGCGGCGACAGCTGGCAGGGCACTATCCCCAACCCCGGCCTGGCCGAGGGCCAGACCGCCACAATCTCCTACTACATCTGCGCGCTGGACAACGACGACCCCTCGGGGAGCGACTGCGACATGCGCGGCTGCGTCCCCGCGGAGGGCCGCTTCGCCTTCACCGCCTACGCGGCGGGGAGCAGCACCTGTGAGGACGACGACTTCGAGTCCAACGACTCTTCCGGCTCGGCCACCGGGGTGGACTTCGACACCAACGGGGAGTGGTACAACTGGTTCTTGAAGATCTGCCCGGCCAACGTGGATTACTACCGCATGAACATCCCCGCCGATCACAAGGTGGGGGCCATTGTGAGCTACACCGAGGCCAACGGCATGCTGAAGATGGATCTGCTGGATTCCGACGGCAGCACGGTGTTGGCTTCCGGGCAACGAACCACTGACGAGGTGTACGCCGAATCGCAGGTGTTTTCGCAGGGCCAGGATGTGTTCCTGCGGGTGCAGGGCGACAACGCCCAGGTGGCCAACAGCTACAGCCTGCTGGCGGTGCGCGAGGAGTTTGTTCAGTGCAACGACGACAGCTTCGAGCCCAACGACACCCCCAACGACGCCGGCGCGGTGACGGCGGACATATACTCCAACCTGGCCTGCTGCGGCGATCCCGACTGGTACAAGATCGATCTGAGCACCGGGGACAAGCTGGAAGTGCTGATCGAGTTCGTCCAGGAGAACGGCGACCTGGACCTGTGGGTGTTCGACAGCGCCACGGTGTTCGGCGGCGATGCGTTGTCCTGTGACAACGCCCTGGGCTGCGGCATAACCGAGACCAGCGACGAGACGGTGACCGTCGAGAGCATCCTCGCCGACGGCACCTATTACATCGCGGTGGGCCCCTACCAGAACGCCAAGAACGCCTACGACATGACCATCGTGGTGACCCCCCAGACCCAGACTTGCCAGGACGACGCCGACGAGGAGAACGACGACCCGGTGAACGGGACGGGGATTGTCAGCTCTACCACCAAGCCCGACCAGGTGCTGTGTCCGGCCGACGAGGACTGGTACTGGGTGTACCTGTATGCGGACGAGACAGTGGTGGTGGACCTGACCTTCCTGCACGCCGACGGCGACCTGGACCTAAAGCTATACGACTCCGAGGTGACTCCGGAGACCCTCTTCGAGCACCAGTTGGCCAGCAGCGTCACCGTCACCGACAACGAGCACCTGGAGTACACCGCGGAAATCGACGGCGACTTCAACATCCGGGTTTACGGCTGGAATCTAGAGCAAAGAACCACGTATTCCATAGGGGTGGTTTACCAGTGAGGCGCTACTTGCCGGTCTGCCTGGCGCTCGCCTTCCTGGGCGCAGGCTGCGAGAGCATTCCCTCCAAGACCGACGGAGGTCTGCCCGATCTGCAGGTCTCGTCGGTGGAGCCGTCTTTGGTTCTTCCCGGCACCTGGATTCATGTGCGCGGCAAGGGCTTCGTGGACCAGAACCAGGGAACCCTGATGGTTTTCCTGGAGCGAGGCGGCGACCGGCGGATGGTGGTGCCGGAGCGCGTAGATGACGAGTACATGAAGTTCCAGATCAGCACCAGCCTGTTCTCCGCTCTGGGGGGCCCGGGATCCTTCGTGGGCACCGTGCGGGTCCAGGTGGACTACACCGGCGGCCAGAGCCAGAGCCACACCATGGATGTGATCTGGACGCTTCAGGAAACCCTGAACCCCCGCCTGGACCGTTTCACCGCCACCGAGGGGATCGTTTACCTGGGCTCCGGCGTGCGCGGCGAGGGGACCGGCTTCCTGCTGGAGGGGGAGGGGGAGACCCAGCTGCGCCTCTCGGGAACCTTCACCCCCGAGGCTGAATCGCCGGTGCCCTGGAGCGGGTCATTCGCCGTGCCGGCCGCGAACCGGGAGCTGCTCGACGGGCCGTTTCCCGTCGAGGCGCTGGGCATAACGCCCGGCACGTTCACCGGGGACCTGGAGGTAGTAAACGTACATGCCGATGAACGCGAGGTGGCCGGCAACAGCCTCCCGGGCGTGACCATCGAGCTGGGTCGCACCTTCCTTTTGAGAGTGGAGCCTTCCGAGGCCAGCCGGGGCCAGTGGATCCAGTTCACCGGCCGGGGATTCGTGGCCGGCGCGGCGCGCACGGCGGTGCGCATCGAGGGGACCTTCACCGAGCGGGGCGGGGCGGTGAGCGATTTGACCGGGGCCAACGCGCTGGAGATCTTTCCCGATGTGGTCTCCGGTGACGTCATGCAGTACGTCCTGAGGGTCAGCACGGACGGACAGGGGAATGTGGAGGGCCTGGGGGCGGTGGCGGGGACCCTGGAAGCGTCCGCCACCCCGGTGGTGTATTACGGCGCCGACTCCCTGGTGGGCTTTCCGCTTGAAGACATGACCTTCATCGTCGGTCCCCAGAAACAGATCGTCTATATGAAATACCTGCCCGGGTTCACCGACGCGTTGCGGGAGTTCGGCCTGCGAAACGTCGAGTCCCTCATCCGCGACCGGATACTGGAAGTGGTCAACCGCGACTACCTGACCGATCAGCCGGACGGCATCAACATCGAGTGGCGCACCAGCCGGCCCGACGACTTTCTGGAGTACTCGGTGATAGAGATCGGCGGGGAAGACCCCAACAACGTGGGCCTGATCGGGCTGGACAACACCATGTCCCAGGGGGGCAAGGACATCGACAACCTCTACTTCGACGACGTGGTCGGGGGGCTGAACGCCGACGCCCGCGAGGAGGGGCACTACGCCTTCGGCGGGGTGTTCGTCTCGTCGTATCTGGCCTTTTCCCCCAAGGCCCCCGAGCCCATGGGCATTTCCTCGCCGGTCTTCGACGAGGTGTTCGGGCCGTTCATGCCCTCGCAGGGGGGCACCCCGGTTGAGGCCGGGGAGTACCCCGGGGGATCGCGCTCCGACAAGATCGGCCGGGCCATCCACGCCCTGGGCAGCATGATCGGCAACACCATCAGCCACGAGATCGGCCACACCCTGGGTCTGGCCGCCGGTCCCAAGGACCTGTTCCACAACCTGGTCCCCGCCGACAACCAGATCATGGACGCCGGTTTCCACCGCGATTTCGAGGAGCGCGCCGAGCAAAACAGCCGCGGCCCCGCCCGGTTCACCGACGAGAACTGGGACTACATGAAGCAGATCCTGTCGAAATAGCTATTCCTGCAGTTCAGGGAAGAAGTAGCCGATTTCGAACTTGGCGGTTTCGGGGGCGTCGGAGCCGTGGACCGCGTTGTTCTGGATGCTCTCGGCATAGAGCTTGCGCAAGGTGCCCTCGGCGGCCTCGGCGGGGTTGGTG
>Ga0272442_10003325_pt1 | contig 22680 bp, 20 predicted proteins | sample SSMForm2O_FD_200262 | JGI IMG/M metagenome (GOLD analysis project Ga0272442, IMG submission 200262) | Marine sediment archaeal communities from Little Sippewissett salt marsh, Falmouth, MA, United States - SSM-Form-2O | ecosystem: Environmental > Aquatic > Marine > Wetlands > Sediment ...
ATTCCGTCTTTATCTGACTGAAGTTCTTCCATTTCTTCAGATGTGCATCCCGTGCACATCACGATTACAGTATAAACCATAAAGCACATGGCATTGATTTTATTTCTCATTTCTTCCTCCATTTACTGCGTATTCACCAGGTTTTTTTCCATTACTGTGCCGGGCTCTCATCCGGGAGATCTGATATTTCGCCGGTTGGATCACAGCCCTCCTTGAAATAATAATGTGAGTAGGTCGGCGGCCTTGTGTTCTTGAAGTTAAGGAATGCCTGATAATTATAAATAGGCCATTCAATGGCGGAGTGACTCTTGCCCCATCCCATGACGATTGCACAGTTGTTGTGCCAAACACCATAGCCGTCTTGCCACACATTTTCCTGAGACATCAGGTTTTCTACCCATCGATTTCCAGCATGTGAGCAGCAGGAATTAGCCATAAAGGTATCGAAATTCTCCAGGGCATGATCGTATGCCAGGAACCCCATCACAGCAGGCACCGCCGTGACCAAAGTACATGATCACGTCCGCCCAGTCAGTCCCAGTCTGCGAAACATTATCCTCACCCCAGTTGAAAAAATCGGGATCTGTCCAGTTTTTTCCCCAAACCTGAGAGTCTGTCCAGTCCCTGATAATGCTGTACTCTTTTCCATCTTGTTCATAGTTATCAATGTACGTTGACCATTTATCCTGGAATTCATGGCCTCTAGGATTTATATATGCTCCTCCAGGATGACATGGATTAGTACCGACAGTGGCTATGTAATCCTGAAAAAGAGGACTCCACATCCACTCACTATATACTACTGCATGAGATACTGCCTCATAACCCGCATGAAGCGGTTGCACAAATGCGAGAATCCCTGCCGCCAGGAGCACGGCGCACACATGGACGGTTTTTGTTTTCATGGCTTCCTCCCTTAAGCTGTTTTTCATCTGGACGCCCCCTGATGGTTTTACTGATTCATACGATAGCTTACCCCCCCCCCGGCAGGTCAAGAGAAAAATGTTATTTATGTCAGAAATAACATTTTGGAATAGCAGATTATCGCATAATGCAAATGTTCAATAAATGCCGATCATAACTGCCATAAGGCCCGTCGCTGGAAAAGGGCGTGCCCGCCGGACATGTCCGTTAAACAGGAAAACGTGCCTGGACGGCCACATCGGTCTTGACGCAGACCCCTCTGCTGGAGCAGTTATTCTAAAGAAAGGCGTTCTGTACCCTTCAGGCAGGCCGGGTCTGGGAGCACAGGTTTCGTGATCCGGTACACAGTCGGCTGTTTCTGATAAACTGGACGGGTTTCCGGATAAGGGACTGCAATAATGGTTGAAAGAAAACCGGATGGATCCGAAAAGAAGCTCATGGATCGACTTCACAGCGATGTTAAGCGCGCTATGGACTCGACAAACTTGAAGAGCGGCATTGAACTGGTAGTCGGAATTCCTTTCCAGAACGAAGACGATACTCTTCCCGGTGTTATCAGGACAGCTGTTCAGGGGATAAAGAGTGCGGGCCTGGCCCGCAGGGCCCTGGTGGTTTTTGTGGGCGGCAGGCCGGGGGCCTCCACCTTGAAAAAGACGCGTGATGCCCTGGACCGGGACAGCAGGGAAATGTCCCTTGGTTTTACACTGGGACGCGAGCTCGAGGCTCCCGGATGGAGCATCCGGGCGCTGGCTGAAATCGCTGCTCGCATGAAGGCTCCGCTCGTGCTTCTGACCCCTGATCTCGTCCCGCAGCAAGGAGGAGCCGATCGGTTCGGCGAAGGGTATTCTCCGTCATGGATAACGAAACTGCTCAATCCGATTACAGAACAGGACACGGATCTTGTTCTGGCCCGGTTCACGCGGCATCCGCTGTCGAATCCAGTGGAGTCTCTGCTGGCGTACCCTCTGATGGGGGGTGTTTTCGGGCAGATGATTCGTCAGCCGGTGGCCATGGTCTGTGCAATATCATACAGACTGATACTGGAATGCCAGAGACCGGCAGAGGACTGGGCATCTGAAACAGGCATATTCGGTTTCTATCCGTGGATAATAACGAGGGCTCTTACAGGAGGATTCGGGCTTTGTGAAGTGCCGCTGGGCATAGCATCTTTCCGCCACAGCATCACAAATTTAAAGCTGATTTTCCGCCTTGTGACACACATCATAATGGAGCAGATAGAAAAACACGCCGAATGGTGGCTTTCCAGAGGTCATGCACTGTCCTGGCCCTGCCAGTACGGCTCTGTACCCTCCACGCCGGCCGTGCAGTATTCTCTGAATATACTGGAGTTGCAGAGGCGTTTCAGGATGGAGTTCAGCCATTTTGATGAAACGCTTTTTTCCGGCATCGTGCCCGATGATCTTCGAAAACGCATGGAAGACATGATCGACGCGGGCAAACCGGGCACCGACCTGGGTTCAGAGGAATGGATACACATCCTTGAGTCTTTTATCCTGGCCTGCACATTCGACAGGAGGTTTCATCGCGATGACATTGTCGACGGCCTGTTTCCGTTTTTCCTGGCCAGGCTGGTCAGCTATACAGAGGAAGTCCAGGATCTTGAGAGATCCCTCGTTCCCGTAGAAAATCATGATGCGGGATGGATGCGGGATGTGACGGGTCGTGAAGCACAGTTCATACTCGATCAGCAGACGAATCTATTCATACAGGGCAGGGATGAGTTTTCCAGGGCGTGGGATGAGCGATCGGCTCTGACTGAGTCGTACCTGCCCAGGGTAGGCTCATGGGAATTCATCCCCCAGGTGGGCGTAATCGTTCCCCAGGAGATAAAGGGGCCTGACGGACACTCTGTATGGGCTCACCAGATATACCAGAAGCTCATGGACAGGTACCGCGGCGAGTTCAAGGCATTCGCACTGCGTCATCTCGGCATGGAGGATATCACTTCATCAGCTGAAGTTATCGAAAGGGTTCGAAGATTCATGCGGGAGATGGACCGGGTTCTTGATGTGGACGTGTTTCCCCACGATATTTCCACGCCCGAAGGCATGGCAGAGATGTGCGATTCGATCATGTCCTCGTTTGCGCCCGAAAAAACTTTTCAGCTTGCTACTGACACATGCAGTCATCTGCTGCGGCGGGTTCCTCCGGCGAACCTGATCACGCAGCTCAAGTGCACTAATGTCGCCGGTCTTCTGGAGATGATTAATCCCAATGATGCACTGGCCATGGCCGCGTGGACGGACAGGCATTACTATTTAAGCAGGATTCTCGATATCATTCAGGAAGATGGAGACCCACAGTGGTTTTACGAAGCGCCTCTCAAACCCGTTGTCGTTGACTACGGACAGCTTACAAATGCGACCGAAGTCAGGGGAACGGCAGCCCTTGCAAGGCTTGCCGGAAGGGTGCTGGCAGGCAATCTTCAGAGAGGCTGGGGAGGTGAGTATGCCAGGCTGTGGACATTTCTGAAGATCATAAAGAGCATTGTCGGGGTCGAGCTTTTTGCCGAAGCATGGAAATTATTTTCAGACGAGGAGCTGGATTTCAGCCATCGTGTAGTGTCTTCGATACGAGGGCACTGGGGAAGGCATGTTCTGAGTGCGCACAACGTCTTTGAGAACAGGCATCAGCGGATACTGGCCTCCCGCCTCAGGAGTTTTGCAGAAAAACTGGATTCTGACGGCATGCAGAAGGCAGGTGAAATTCTGGGCGGGGCGGTTGATGTATACCATGTCAGCACAACGCTTCCGGACATGACATTTGTGCCGCTGAGCGCGTGGACGTGGGCATCGTACAGCAGCCGCGGAGGAGCCGGGGCCCCGACGCCGCTTTCATCCCTGGTGGAGCGTGACTGGGCCACAAGGGACTTTCTCGTTGAATACCTTACGAGCGCCGGAATCGGTAATGAAGAGGGTGTCGACAGGACCGTAATGGAACTGATGGGAGAGGGAAGGGAATCCGAAGATCTGGGCAGAATACTGCTCGGAGTTCCGGATGATGCGGATGACATGGTTCTGGAACAGCGCATAAGCCCCACACCGCCTCTGCCGGCTGGAAAACTAACGAGACCGGTGGACGGTCCCATCCTTGAACCTGTTTCTTCAAACGCATGGGAGTCGCGCTACGTTCTTAACGCCGCGGCAATCCGCCTTGACGGCAAGGTACACATTCTATACCGGGCGTTCGGCAGGGACGAAATCTCGCGCATAGGCCTTGCATGGACGGCAGACGGGGTGAATATCGACGGCAGGATGAAAGAGCCCGTTTTCATGCCGGCTGATGAATCCGAAAAGGCGGGATGCGAGGATCCCAGGGTCACGCTGATCGGCGAGCGCATCTTCATGCTTTATACGGCCTATGACGGGAAGCTGCCTCAGATAGCGCTGGCATCGATAGATGCGAATGCCTTCCTGGAACGGCGTTTCGATCAGTGGGAACGTCACGGACCGGCTTTCCCGGGGCTTCCAAACAAGGATGCCGTACTTTATCCTGAGCTGTTCGACGGGAAATACGTCCTTTACCACAGGATTGATCCGAATATGTGGATTTCATACCTGGAAGAGCTTTCCTGTCCCTTTCCCAGGGAAAATCCCAGGATAGTCGTGGGACCCCGGGCGGGGATGATGTGGGACGGCCTCAAGATAGGCGCCGGGGCGCAGCCTATAAAAACGGAATACGGATGGCTCAACATCTACCACGGCGTGGATTTCGAAAGAACATACCGCCTTGGTGTTCTTTTTATGGACCTCAAAGATCCTTCAAGGGTTTTGTATCAGTCGCCCAATTCCGTGCTTGAGCCTGAAGCTGATTTCGAGGTCGGGCACTCGGAATCAGGGGATTTCTGGGTTTCCAGGGTCGTGTTCACCTGCGGAGCGGTTCCTGCACAGGAAAAGGATGTCCTGGGCATTGAAGACGAGATACTCGTCTATTACGGCGCTGCGGACACGGCCATCGGCGTTGCCAGGGGGAAGGTGGGGGATCTTGTTCCCGTACTAAGACTCGAAGATCGAAAGTAAACGGGTGCCGTTAACGTCCGGATTGCCAGTCCTGTGAAGAGTGAGAAACGCCAGCAGGCAGGAAAGTGTCGCCTCGGTTCCCTGGTTATTGTTGACGCCACCGGATGTCAATGCATCAGCGCAGCCTCCGGTGGAAAAGTCATATAGAGAGGTTTCGTGCCGGTTTGATCCGAGAAACCAGTCGGCGGCAGCCCGCATGGGAGCGAGCAGGCTCCTGTTCTTCAGAGCGTGAATACCGGCGCCAAGGGCCTCTATGAAGGCTGCTGCGCACTGAGGTGTTTCTTCTTCCTCCTCCTGATCGGTTCCGGACATGAATACTGTTCCGTTTTTGGTATGTTCGATTGCTGCATGGATCATTTTCCTGCCTGTTTCGAGCAGTTTCTGTCTGTTGAGGATGACGGCCGCTATCAGCAGGGCCTGGGCTGCGCACGGCCAGTCATGTCCATCCCATTTTTCCATCCAGCCGTCTCTGGCGCATCTGCCGGCAAGGTAATCCGACCACGATGAAAGCCTGCGCCTGAGATCAGTAGCTCCCGGAAAACGGCTCATGTAATTTGCCGCTCCCATTATGGCGTATGCCGCGGCCCTCGGCTTTTCGGCCTTTACCGACGGCAGCAATTCGACGAAAAGCTCGTTCGCAGGGGATTCGAAAAGGGATATGCCGTGTCTGATGAGATAGCTGAGGCCCCACAGGGTTCTGCATTTCTCCGTGTCCGATGCCGGTCCCGCGGGATGCCTCGTATATTCGAGTCCTTTCTGTATTTCCTCTTCCTGTGTAACCAGTGTCTGCACCAGGGACAGGCAGATGCCCGTGAGGTCGAGCGCCTTTTGAGACGAGAACAGGTTGTAATACTTTGCCGTTACCACAAGGGCCATTGCGGCGTCCTCCAGACGATAGCCGTAGCTCCAGTCAGGAAGCGTATGACGCGCATGGTGGGCAAGCCCTGTTCCGTCACATAATCTGAAAAGATGCTCCAGTTTTATTGTAGGAAGGTTTGTTGCCGAGATGATGTGTTTTACGTCTGTTGCGGTCGGGAATACTTTAGGCGTTTTTTTCCTCACTTCATCGAAAAGATCCAGATAATTCCTCGCCACAACCGGCCAGACCATGCCCCGGCAGTATGTGTATGCCTTTTTCCTCATGGAACTGAGTCTGACCTCATCGTCCAGCAGGCTGTTTATCTCTCTTGTAAGTGTCTCAGGATCGTTTACGGGAACGAGCGCTCCACGTCCCTCTGCAAGAAGTTCTTCGGCATGCCAGTATTTAGTTGAAACAACCGCCTTTCCCGTTCCCATGGCGTATGAAAGCGTTCCACTCGTAATCTGGTCAAGATTCGGATACGGCGTTACGAATATGTCTGCAGCGCCCAGATATTCCATAAGCTCGTCGAATTCCACGAATCTCGGATGAAACAGGACGTGTTTCTCCAGCCCGAGCTCTCTGACCTTTCTCTGAAGTCCCAGCCTGTACGATTCGCCCTGCTCGCGTACAACGGCGGGATGAGTTGTTCCAAGAACCAGATACGTGGTCTTCGGATGACGGGCTACTATTTCGGGGAGTGCTTCTATCATGTACTCGATGCCCTTGTTCGGGTGCAGCAGTCCGAATGTGAGCAGAACCTTCCTTCCTTCAACCCCGAACTTGTCCTTGTAATAGCTCGGGTCCACAAACGGAACGTCGGGTATTCCGTGCGGAATATACGCAATCTGCGACCGGTCGATGCCGTACACTTCCTCCATGAAAACAAAGGCCTTCCGGCTCATTACCACCAGTCTGTCGGCCTTGGCAGCGATTTCCCTGAATACTTCCTTCATCACAGGATCCGGTTCCTTTACTACCGTATGACAGGTTACGACCACGGGAAGATGAAGGTCCCTCATCAGAGACAGGATGTAAGAGCCCCAGTCGCCCCCGAATATGCCGTACTCGTGCTGAAGGCTCACGATATCGATCCGGCTGAAATTCAGAAAGTCCGCGGCCTTGGAGTAGTCGACGCTGTATTCCTGACGCACCTCGAATTTCACGCGATCCGGGTAATCGTATCCTTCTGAAATGTCGTTCATTGCCACAACGCTGACGGGTTGATCCGCTCCGGACTGCCGGGCTATTGACTCGGCAAGATCGTATGTGAACGTGGCTATACCGCAACGCCTGGGAAGGTAGTTTCCCACAAAGGCGATTCCCCGGAACCTGTTCCAGTTTCCTGTGTGGTCACTCATGATCGTCTCCTTTGTCCCACTGGAGCAGATCTATATCACAGGTTTCTCTTTTTTCCAGCGGAGTTGAGCATGGGGAAATGCAGAAATGCATGAAGCTTAAAACGACCACGGCCGGGTAATCGAGGACGGTGGAGAGATATAAAACCTTTGACGGTTTGCCATGGCACGAATGGAAAGGGAGCTTTGGTACGTAATATCGGGTGGCTACAAGCTCAATGTCACAATAACTGACCTAATTAATACAAATCAGGTCAGTTTAATCGATGTGTTTCAGGATTAACTGGTATTTACGGCAGCAGGAAGCCACATCGCGATTTGCTGGAGTATTTTCACACCCGGTCCGGGTTTAAAAGATCACCCTCAGGACATCCAGAACAGGAACGGCTTTATTAAGTGCGCCCACGTGTGAACAGCCGCAGTCTGAACCGCCTTCTTCTTCGATGCCGGCATCATCCGCCGCGTCCACGGATGCATCTGCAATGACAGATGCATCGCCATCCGTATCCGAATCACTATCAGAATCGGAATCAGAATCAGAATCGGAATCGGAATCAGTGTCCGAGTCACTGTCAGAGTCTGTGTCAGTGTCAGAATCCGTGTCAGCGTCAGTGTCCGCATCCGGACCGCCGTCGCCTGCATCAACAGACCCATCCACCGATGCATCTGCAGAAGCGCCGGCGTCGGCGTCAGCATCGGCGTCAGCATCGGCGTCGGCATCAGCATCGGCATCTGCGTCGGCATCGGCATCAGCATCTGCGTCAGCATCAGCATCGGAAGCAGAGATGACGATGTTTACATCGGAATTAACAAACCACGCCCGCTGGTTAAGGGTGTTGCCGCTTGTTCTTCTCAGTATGAAGCCCGTTGTGTCGCTTGTGGCGCCGGCACCGTAAAGGTCATATTTAATAAGATCAGTGACATCTATGTCATCGAACTTGAAGAGGTCGCCGGCAGTATGAAGGTATGTATCAACTGTAGCTCCGGTGTATCCGTCAAAGTCATCTTCATCGATTGTCCCGTCTTCGTACAGGTCTCCCATGTTATTAAGAACGACATACATGTAATCCGAGCCCGTCATGCTGAGGTTCCCGCCCGCGCTCAGGCTGTAGAGCCTTGCCACGAGGTTGTTGGAGGTGATTCCGTAGGCCGTGGAGATAGTCGTGGCATCGGGAAGATCAAATTCCATGATGCCCTGCCATTCGACATTATATGTCCTGCCGTTGGTGGTACTTGTTGTATGCCCTACGGCTGCCGAACCTGAGGCGGCGAAAGTATGCGTATGTCCGGTAAGCACGTGCTGCCTGGCAAATCCCATTATCGGGTAATCAAGCACGACCTGTGCCATGGCGCTGCCGCTTATGAGCGACAGACAAATAATGAATAATGAGGTGCGGACCGTTTTCATTTTACTTTCCTCCCGTCTGCCTGTTTGCATAGCTCGCCTGTATATCGAGGCGCCTGATCATTTCCTCGTATTCGTCTTCGAGCTTTTTATGCTCTTTATCGAACTCTTCGCGGCTTATTTCATTTCGTTTCAGTTTCAGCTCAAGGCCGCTGAGTTTGTTGTCGAACCACCTGTCAGGATCAAAATTGTACGTCATGCATTAAAGACTACTCATTAAGGCAGAAACTTTCCACATAAAATTCGAATGCGTTGTAAGTCAGAGAGCACTCCTGCGGACCTTGCGCACGGATGCATACCTTCCTATGATTCCGGTATATGGAGGGTGCTTATGTCTTATTTCCCTGATATCAGTTCCGACTCAAACCTTGCCCGATATTTCCTGTATGATCGTATCAAGGAGGACCTTGGCGGGGGAAATGCCATACTCTTCGGTGAGCGTGGATATACATACCTGGACGTGGCCGAACGGAGTCATGGTTTTGCAAATCTGCTCATGGATACGGACATCAGGCGCGGGGAGCGCGTGCTTGTCTCGCTTCCCGATGTCCCGCCCTTTGCCTGGTGCATTTTCGGCATCCTGGAGCGCGGCAGCGTGCTTGCAATGGCCAATCCGCTGGCTCCGGCCGAAACACTTGAGTATCTGGTAAAATATACCAGGGCAACGGCTGTGATTACGGTGCCTGACGTGGCTGTAAAACTGGAGAGTGCATACGCCAAATCAAAGCTCGGCCGGGATCTGAGACGCATATGGGTAGTGCCGGATGCGGCTACCGGAGAGGATCCGGAAGCCTCCTGCGGTATTCAAACCGGAGACATGATCAGGGAGCTTGCCGTTGAGCTGGGGAATGCTTCAACCCGGCCTGTAAATGTCGAGACTCATTGTGACGAACCCGCCATCTGGCTGTTTACGAGCGGATCCACGGGCAGACCAAAGGCCAATGTTCACTGTCACAGGGATTTTATTTTCAACACCGAGCTTTATGCGAAAAAAACCGTGGGCTATGAGCGAAATGACGTCAGCATAAGCGTACCCCGACTTTTTTTCGGTTATGCCACGGGAACGAATCTGTTCTTTCCATTTGCGGTCGGGGCCACGGTGGGTCTTTTCAGCGAAAGGCCTTCTCCGGAATCAATAAAGAGAGCCGTAAGCGCGTACAGGCCGACAATTGTAACCAACGTGCCGACCATGCTCCGGAAGCTGCTGGATTATGATCGAAGGCTAAGGGAAAAAGGAGAAAACGGCCTTGATTTCTCCAGCGTGCGCTTCAGCCTGTCGGCTGGAGAGGCTCTTCCGGGACCGCTTCTCGATCGCTGGCTCGGCAGATTTGAAAGCGATGTCTATGACGGTATCGGTTCTGCCGAGATGTTTCATATATATGCATCCAACAGGCCGGGCGACGTAAGGCCCGGGTCGCTGGGAAGGGCGGTTGAAGGATATGAACTAAGGATACTGCCAGAGGGCGCAGACGGACCCGGAGCCGCAGCATGCGGGCCCGGTGAGATAGGCGTGCTGTGGGTCAGGGGTGACAGCGTGGCAACGGGGTACTGGATGGACAGAATCAAGAGCTGGAAGACGTTTCACGGACACTGGTGCTGTACCGGCGATCTTTTTCACATGGATGAAGGCGGATACCTGTACTTTGCGGGAAGGGCGGATGACCTTGTAAAAGTAAGCGGGCAGTGGCTTGCCCCCGTGGAAGTGGAAGAATGCCTGATGAGGCATGATGCGGTATCCCTTGCCGTTGTTATCGGTGTTGATCACGAAGGTCTTACCAGGCCCAAGGCCTTTATTGTTCTTAAAGACCCGGATTCACGCGACCTGCCCGAGCTGGCTGCTGAGCTGAAGGAGCTGGTTAAAACAAACCTGGCCCCGCATAAATACCCCCGCCAAATCGAGTTCGTAGATGATGTTCCCAGGAATGACAGGGGCAAGGTGAACAAAAAACTGCTCAGACAGCTTGAGTCCGAAGGCAGAAGCGGGGAGTGTTATTAGCAATGAATGAAAACATCACAAAGACACTGTTTCTGGTTGATCTGACAATGGATGAAGTAGCCGGCATAGTAGCCCGGCCGCCGGCCGTGGTACTGCTTCCCATCGGCAGCGTCGAGCCGCACGGGCCGCATCTTCCCCTTGATACTGATTTGAGGATCAGCGCAGGCGCATGCAAATCTGCAGCGCTTGAGCTGAGAGCGCGCGGCGTGTCCACATATATCGCCCCCGGAATTTCATACTCTGTAACAGAGTTCTCAAAAAAATTTCCCGGTGCCGTCGGCATAGATGCACGGACGCTTTCGGCAACGCTGAAGTCAGTTGCAGACGGGCTGCTCGAAGGAGGCTGGACTCACGTATGCCTGGTAAACAATCATTTTGAACCGGACAACGACGCTGCTGTTCGTTCTTCGATAAGCCACCTGGACAGGGACCGCGCCTCACTCGCCTGTCCGTTGAATCCCCGCTGGGGGCGTACACTGTCCGCAGAGTTCAAAAGCGGGGCCTGTCATGCAGGGCAGTATGAAACATCCCTGATGCTGGCCGCGGGCGTACCCGTACGCAGTATTTACAGGGAACTGCCTTCACTTGAGTGCAGCCTGTCGGATGAGATCAGAAAGGGCAGGAAAACTTTTACCGAAATGGGCATGGACCGGGCCTACACCGGATCTCCGGCAGGGGCCACAAAAGAGGAGGGCGAGGATATGTTCAGGCTTCTCAGGGAAATGATTGTAGCTGAAGTCACACAGGCCCTTGAAAAGTCCTGATTCGCACGATTATTACAGCGGAATAATCAGTCGTCCTTCTTGAAGTCTTCCTTTTCGAGTCCGTGTCTTTTCATTTTTTCATACAGCGCCCTGGGAGTGATTCCCGCCTGCTCTGCCGAAGCGCCTATTTTTCCCCTGTTACGCGTTAACAGTCCCGCAAGATATGCTTTTTCAAACTGATCCGTGATCTGCTTTTTAATGGTTTTCAGCGGCGTGTCGAGCCAGGCGTCCGGGATGGAAAAATCGCTCTGTGTTGATTCATCTGCAGTATCCGCAAATACCGGGGTGCCGGCATCGCCCCTGATGACGTCGGGCAGATCCTTTAACGTTATTTCCTGGTCCGAGCACAGGAGCATGGCCCTTTCGATGACGTTGATGAGTTCGCGAACGTTGCCGGGCCATTCGTAGTTCTCCATGGCAGCGACCGCTTCATCCGTTATACTGTCGACTTCCTGGCCCACCCTTGGCCTGAGATAATCGATGTATCCGAAAACGAGTTCGCGTATGTCCTCCCGGCGCTCCCTGAGGGGAGGCACCGTAAGCGAAATCACGCCCAGCCTGTAAAAAAGATCCTTTCTGAACAGTCCCCGGGCAACGTCCTCCTGCAGATCCCGGTTCGTGGCCGCCATGACCCTTGAATCCACCCTGATCACGCGCTCGCTGCCGATTCGCTGTATCTCCTGTTCCTGCAGGAAGCGGAGGAGTTTCACCTGCAGATGAAGGGGCATCTCTCCAATCTCGTCCAGGAATATCGTTCCGCCGTGTGCCAGTTCGAAGCAGCCGCGCCGCGACCTGATCGCCCCGGTGAACGCGCCCTTTTCATGCCCGAAAAGCTCGCTTTCCAGCAGGGACTCGGGCAGCGCTCCGCAGTTCACGGCGATAAAGGGACCTTCATCTCTCGGGCCTTCGGCGTGAATCGCCCGTGCGAGCCTTTCCTTGCCCACGCCGGTCTCACCCAGGATCAGGAGGGATGAATTGCTGGGAACGATTCTCCTGACCACGTCCATGAAAGTCTGCATAACGGGGCTGCGCGAAACAAAATCATTCAGACGGGGCTGATCCGTCATCCGGTAGGGCACAAGGCCCTGCTGCGCAAGCTCACGTCTTTTGTCCAGCACGGAATTGAACACCTCTGTGAGTGCCTTGACGCTTATGCCTGAGAAAAGAACTTCATCACAGCCCGAAGCCAGCAACCCCGCTCTCTGTTCCGGGTCGTTTCTGGGAGTGATGAGTACGAGTGAAGGAGAGTCAGGAATATCCCTGAGCGAGCCTATCATCTCATCCGCGGGCTCCGGCACCATGTCCGGGTCCAGGACGACCAGGTCAAATGTCTCCTGGTTGATTCTTCTCCATGCAGCATCAGTGTCTTTCAGTGTTTCTATAATGATATCAGATTGTTGAAGATGGTTTTTCAGCTTTTTCTGCAAAGCCTTGTCGCTGAGATTTATCAGAACTCTCGTTATCATCGGTAATGCCCTTCCGAAAAAAGCTTTTAAGAAGTATAGATTCTTAAATAATCGGTAGTCAAGTACCGATAAGATGTGGACTATTAACTAAATGGCCTGCCCGCTTCCTTTTTATCTCAATAAAATCAAATAGTTCATGAAATGACCTCCATGTGGCATGCAATTTGATTTCTTCTCAACCTGAATCAGATTAAGAGCTGTCTCGCTGAATTTCTGAGAGCTGGTGAAAGAAAATGAAAAAAGCAGGGAAAACGATTTGTTTTACAGCCGTCTTCATTGTCCTGATGCTTGCATCTCCTGTGTCGGTTTCGGGCGTATTGAACCCTTTACCGGGGAGATCCTCGTGCGCTGATTGCAATGTCGTCATTATCCTTGTTGATGCGCTGAGATATGATCACCTCGGCTGTTACGGCTATCACAGGGACACAAGCCCGAACATCGATGCATTGAGCAGAAGGGGAAGGATGTTTACAAACGCGGTTTCCCAGGCAACGTGGACAAAGCCTTCGGTAACCTCCCTGTTCGTTTCCGATTATGTAAGCGGTCACAACATTACAAGGTACTCGCGGGAATTCGATGTCGAAGGTGCGGATAACGTTCTTCCTGACACGGCGGTGACTCTTGCCGAGGTCATGTCGGAAAACGGTTACACTACGGCCGGCATCATCGGTAATAACTTCATACAGAAGGGATTCGGCCTGGAACAGGGTTTCGCACAGTACGATTTTGTAAAGGGAAGGAACAAGGACACGGAAATTACCGATCGCGCCGTCAGGTGGATCGAAAAAAATCAGAAGGAAAGGTTCTTTCTCTACCTGCATTACATGGCGCCGCATTCCGATTATGACCCTCCGGAACAGTTCAGGAAGATGTTCAAGCCTTATTACGATGGAGCGATTGACTTTACCGGCCGGCACAAGTTCGATGTGGATTCTATGAGGGGTGAAGACATTGACGAACTCGTTGCCAGGTACGACGGCGAAATCAGATACGTGGACAGCGAGATAGGCAGACTCGTGAATTACCTGAACAGTTCGGGCCTGATGCGCAGAACGTATCTGGTACTGCTTTCCGATCACGGAGAGGCGCTCGCCGAACGCGGTTATGTCGGGCATTCGCGCCTGCTGAATACCATCGTGCAGGTTCCCCTTATCATAGTGGACCCGGCAGGGTCGCATCCTGTGAAGACTGATCGTGTAGTGGAGTCCATAGATACAGGCCCGACAATACTTGCAGCCCTCGGACTGAAAACGCCCGATGCTTTTCAGGGGAGGAACATATTCGGCAGGATTTATAAGCGTTATGCGTATATACAGGGCGCCAGCAGGGCGGACAGATGGCAGACGGGCATCAGAACGCGAAAGCTTATTTTCAAATACCGTACCGACAGGAACGAGGTCTACGACATCAACAGGGATCCTTACGAACATGTAACCCTGTCCCTGTCCCCGCGGATGGTCAAAAAACTTTTTTTCAAGGCGCAGTTTGAGTTCACAAGACGCGCTAAAACCCGCACGGTAGCCGGAAATATCAACACTCAGACCAGGGAACAGCTCAGAGCCCTCGGTTACGTGAACTAGGACAGGCCGATGACTTTGAACAATCCGCTCGATGATAATTCCTACATAAGCCCCGGAACGGCCAGGGTGTACCTCGAGGGCCTGATGAGGAAAAAGGCGGGCCAGCCGACTCTGCCCGTACTGATTTCCGTTCCCCATGCCGGATGCAGTATTCCCCGGGAGGTAAGCGACACATGCATTCTTTCCAGAAAAGAGCTGGCCGGTAGCTGCGACAGGGGAGCCGAGGAGATATTTTTTCCACTCAAGGCGGTTGTGGACGCTTTTGTTTCCACCGATATTTCCCGACTCATAGTCGACGTAAACAGATCAGAAACTGAAAACAGGGCAGACGGGCTCATGAGGACGCATACTGACCGTATGCTTCCCGTTTACGACCGGCCTGTGGATCCCGGAACCGCCGGCATCCTGATCGAGAAATATTACAGGTCCTATTATTCGAGGCTGGAGGAGGCGGCCTCCCGCGCAAGGATCGGCCTTGACTGTCACACAATGAGTCCGCCGGATGACACCGCGTCGCGAACAGCGTCGAAAATATGCATCGGCAACGGGGACGGCACTACATGCCCCGAAAGATGGATGGAGATCATGATCAGCTGCTTCGGCAGGGCATTCGACACGGATGTTTCTGTGAATGATCCCTTTTCCGGCGGTCACATAATCCGCTCCATGCCCGGGGGCATTGCCTGGATGCAGATTGAGATATCCACGGACGAATGGATCAGCAATGCAAAGAAAAGCGAGGCACTCATACAGGCCCTTGTCGATTTCTATCGCACACTTCGACGCGCCGGCCTGATCGCACACGGCTGCTAGAAGGTTCATGAAAAAGGGTGAGAACATGCTGTGGAACTTTCGTTCCGGCAACGATCCGCTGGTGGCGGCGGCCATTCATGCAGGACACGAAATCAGGCCCGGTCTGCTTGAAAACCTGATAGTGGATGATTCTACCCGGCTGAGGGAAGAGGATCCCTTCACCGACTGCTTTGCTGAGATTGCATCGAACCGTATTACCGTGAACGTTTCGCGCTTTGAGGTCGATCTGAACCGGCCCAGAGACAGGGCCGTTTACATGAAACCGGAGGATGCCTGGGGTCTGAAGATACATGCATCCGGTCCTTCCGTGGAGATGATGAGCGAAACACTCGATCTTTATGACCGTTTCTACATGGAAGCGGCCTGTTTTCTGGACGACGTTCATTCAAGGTACGGACGCTTCGCGCTCCTGGATTTTCACAGTTACAACCATCGCCGCGGCGGACCTTCGGCTGACCCGGATGATCCCGGGCTCAATCCCGACATCAACATCGGCACGGCATGGCTGGATCATGAAAAATGGGGTGATCTTCTTGACACGTTCACCCGCACTCTGACAAAAGGCGTCTGCAACGGGCGCAGTCTGGATGTCAGACACAACGTCAGGTTCAGGGGAGGACATTTTACACGATGGGCGGTTGAACGTTACGGAAGTGCATGTTTTGCCGTTGCAGTTGAGATAAAGAAGATATTCATGGATGAGTGGAACGGTTCTCTGGACCATCGAAGTCTCGAAGAGATCTGCAATGCTTTCAAAGGGGCGATTTCCGTTATCCTGGAAGGGCTGAGATAAATTGAAAGGCCGGGCAGAAGCTCCGTCAAAAATCACGGCGGATTTCATCGACAGGATTTTACTGGACCTGAAAGAGGAAAGGCCCGTTCGCAGAAAACTGCCGGACGGCGGACGCCTCTATATCGACAGGCCTCTTCCCTTCATCTGCCTGTACAGAAATCCTGCCGGAAGCCCCGACAGTGTTACAGGCAGGCTCGTAACTTCCGAGGCTTCCTTTCTCATAATTCCATCCGGGAAACACAGAAAAGAAATCAAGGCCCTGCTCAGAGCCGTATCGGAAGCGATGACGGAGATATTCGGCTCATTCATGATACTTGAAATCTGGGCTTCTGAATTCAGTCGGAACGGGGAACACAGCCCTGACGGTACTCCGGGATTCAGGATTCTTGCACATCCGGCCCATAAAGTCTCACCCGCAGTACACGAGCTTGGAAGGTCGCTCAGGAAGATTCGCATCCTTAAAAAGCAGGCGGAAGTCGAGATCGTTCGCACGGCGCGGGTTGCGCCTGCGGGCGTGACACCGCTTATGACGCCGGCCGGGGCAAAGAGCAGGAAATGTCATCTTGTCGGTCTGGAAGTAGACCCCGTGTATCTGAGCGCACAAAAGGAATTATATCCCATGGTCTTCAAAAAGCTGAGGCGCAGGATATCACTGGCAATGAAAAGGTCTTTCCATGCCTTTGCGCTCATGCATACGCATGATGCTCCGATCAATTTCAGGGCCCTCGGCAGGAGCATGGTTACAAAGACGGTATGGAGCATAGACAGAGAGCTTGCCGAAATCGCATCGTCTTACGACTTCCTGCTCATGGTGACTCCCGTCAACATGGATTCCGCCTGGAAAAAATTCAGGCGCCGGCATTTTGAAAAGCTCCCGGTTTTTTATTACAGGCCGATTCCGGTAGACCCTTCACTGATGAAGCGCAAATTGTTTTCCATAGGCATGGATCTCATCGAGGACCCCACGCTGGCACAGCTTTTCGGCGAAAAACAGCTTTCCGTGGACCGGGAGCTCACCATGCTGCTCGACCGGGGAACTTCAAGGTTTCTCTACGGCAGCATGCAGATTTTCGGCGGGGTCAGCGAAGATCTGCTTAAAACCGCAAAGAACATTCTGAACACGATACCTCCCAGAACGCGCGAAGGAACCGGAAGGAATTTCATGAAGGCGGAAGAATTCGCTGAACTGGCCCGGGATGAGATATCATTTTACAGGGAGTCAGACCGGGAATTCGACTCCGGGGTATTCATCCGTGACGACATCTACAGCGGTTTGATGGTGTCCTGGGGCGATCTCCTTATATCAAAAAGCGTTAAAATACCCAGGGGCAGGGCAAATGCGCTGATACAGCATGAAATCGGGACTCATGCGCTGACATACCATAACGGACGCATGCAAAGATTCCGCCAGCTTTCCGTGGGACTTCCCGGATACGACGAGCTGCAGGAAGGACTTGCGGTTCTGTCCGAATACCTGGTGGGTGGATTCAGCCGTTCAAGACTGCGTCTCCTCGCAGGCAGGGTGGCAGCCACACACGCTCTGGTGGAAGGGGGATCCTTCATCGACACGTTCCGGGAGCTGAACAGAGAATACGGGTTCAGCCAGAACACGTCTTTTGTCATTACTGCAAGGGTATACCGCAGCGGTGGTCTTACCAAGGACGCGGTTTATCTCAGAGGGCTTGAACATGTAATTAAATACATCAGCAGCGGGAACCGGCTGGAACCTCTTTTCACCGGCAAGATTGCCGCCCGGCATATTCCCATAATCCGGGAACTTCAACTCAGGAAAATACTGTCTCCCGTGCCCTTTCTTCCCCGGTACTTACAGGATCCCGGGTGTACACAAAGACTTGAAAAACTGAGAAATGGAATGTCCATAATTAAACTGGCAAAAGGAGCCATGAAATGAGAATAGGCCTGTTAGTAAACGACATAGCAACGGAAAAGGCTGGCTATACAACGATAAGGCTGGCAACAACAGCAACGAACAAGGGGCACGAGGTATGGATGATGGGCGTTGATTCGCTTGCACTCGACCCGGATCAGAAAGTGCGCGCAAACGCCGTGACCGCTCCCCGCAGCAATTACAAGGCACCGAAGGCATATCTCGCGGATATTCAGGGTGCAAAGTCGAGGTCAGAAAGGATCACTGTGGACGACCTGGATATTCTCATGCTGAGAAACGATCCCGCGGATGATCAGCAGCGGCGCCCCTGGGCGCAGACGGTGGGAATCAACTTCGGCAGGATGGCGGTCAGGGCGGGCGTAATCGTGCTCAACGACCCGAACGGTCTGGCAAAGGCCATGAACAAGATGTATTTCCAGCATTTTCCCGAAGAAGTCAGGCCCAGGACGCTGATTACGCGGGACAGGCAGGAAATTCGTGCATTTGCAAGGGAAGAGGGAACCATAGTGATAAAACCGGTTCAGGGTTCGGGCGGCACAAACGTTTTCATGGTAAGGCCCGAGGACATGCCCAATCTCAACCAGATGGTGGATGCCGTGCTGCGCGACGGCTACATCGTGGCTCAGGAATACCTTAAGGCCGCGGAACAGGGAGATACGAGACTTTTCATGATGAACGGATCACCCATGCGGCACAAAGGCCGGTACGCCGCATTCCGCAGGATAAGGACCGGAGGGGACCTGCGCAGCAATATTCATGCTGGCGGAACCCTTGAAAAAGCGGAAATAGACTCAAAGGCGCTTGAGCTCGCAGAGATGGTCAGGCCCAAGCTCGTCGGCGATGGCATGTTCCTGGTGGGTCTCGACATCGTCGGTGACAAGCTCATGGAGATAAACGTGTTCAGCCCTGGCGGATTCGGAAGCGCCCAGAAATTCGAAAACGTGAATTTCTCCGTGGCCGTTCTGAAAGCCCTTGAAAAGAAAGTTGATTACATGCGCTATTACAGGCGCAACTTTGACAACAACGAACTCGCCACCCTCTGATTTTATCCTGAATGAACTGTTTCAAGGATTTCCGGTCCGAGTACGGCAAGATCCTCCGGCCTGTCGATATCCTGAAGTTCTTCGAGCAGAAAGACTTTAAGTCCTTCTGAGCGGGCGCATCTGATGCTGTGATCCAGGACATCCGGCCCGCCCCACGGCACTTTTTCGAACATTGATTGATGATAATCGTCCAGCCCGATCAGGTTGTATCCGCCGTCCAGGGCGGGGCCGAAGACGACATTATATTTTTTCAGCGCATCAAGGGCCTTTTCAATCATGGCGGGCGTAATTCCCGGGCAGTCGCTACCGACGAGTACGGCGCGTCTGATCCCGGCTTCGAAAACCGACCTGAAAACGTTTGACAGCCTCTGCCCGATATCGTTTCCCGACTGCGGCCTGTAAGTTAATCCGGAACCGAAAAGCTCCTGCATTTTCTCAAGCGAGCCGCCGGTAAAAAACACATCCAGCCGAGCTTTTTTTGCTGCTGCTGCGGTGCGGGCCTTTGAGATTATATCCGTTATCATCACTTTCTGAAGCTGCGCGGCGCCCTCATGACCGAGAACGGGAACAAGGCGCGTCTTTACGCTGCCGGGATCCGGAAACCTGGTGAATACTATGACGGTTTTTTCTGAATGCACTGGAGGATCCATACGGCATCAGCCGGGCTCTGAACACCCGGTATGAAAGACTAGATTGTCGAATACAATGGTATTTTCTCCCGGGCATGCGAAGATGCCCAGGCTTATGCGTATTTTCGAGAACTCAATTCCATCCCCGATATGGTACAGGCCGATCCTGTGAAATTCTGCTGACGAAGCATCGTCAAAATCATTGAACTCGTGGCTTGACGCTGCAGGTACATCACTGCCCAGCGTGCCGGGCTGGTAAAAGGCAAGATGACCCAGGTCCTGATCCGCCTCGTTCAGCAGAGTTACAATTACGTAGCTTCCGCTGCTGTCCGCCGGGTCGGCGGATGCATTGAACAGCAGTTCGAGAAGCGTGGTGCTCGAGTTGCCGTTGTCCACCTTGTAGACTTTGCTTAAGAGCTTTTCGGCGCAGTTCTCGTCAGAAGTGCTGCTGCATGTAAACCTGACGGCATTGCTGTTCATATAACCTTCGCTTATCTCTGCGTATGTACAGTAGGGATTAGCAGATGTGCCGCTTTTTTCCCACTGATCGAGACTGCTGATCATGACCTCGTCGAGCACTGCCTGATCCGTGCACACGAGATTTCTGTCCACGTCAGAATCGCTGTCTGATCCGGCATCCTCGCCGTCCTGTGCGTTTCCGCTGTCCGTGCCCTGATCGGCTTCTGAATCTCCGTACCCGTCTCCGGATCCATCATCACAGCCCGGGACAGAAGAAATCATTACTGCAAGCAGCAGAGGAACTGTAAAAATCCTTCTTATGTCACTAATACATCCGGGCATGTAAATACATTACCGGGCACACTGTGCACAGGCAAGACATACTCCCACCTTTGCGGCCTTCAGCTTGATATCCGGATGAAATTCAGGATGTCGACGGATTATTATTCTGGCAGGCTGATGGCTTCGTCTTCGCAGGCGTCTACGCATGCTTCACATTCAGTGCACTCGTCGGGATCGATAACGGCCTTGCCATCCACCAGGGTAATTGCTTCGGCAGGGCATTCTTCAATACATGTTTCGCATCCGGTGCATTTTTCCTTGTCTACTACAGGAATTGCCATTTTTTCCTCCGTTTCGGTGTGTGTGCTGTTTTGGCAGCACATACTGTTCATCTAAGCTGAATTTATATAACCATAAAAATTTTTGTCGAGTTCTTTAAAAGAATTTTTTTAAGCGGGGCGGCTGGCGGAAAATTATCGAAAAATCCGGCATCTTTCAGGGACCGGAGTCACCTGAAGCATCAGACTGGGAACCCCCGTCGTTCGAAGAAGCATCAGATGCGCCTGAATCTGTCAGGCCTGAATCAGACACACTCGAATCAGACGATCCTGAATCCGGCGTTGACGCATCAATGTCGTCAGGGATCCATTCGCAGCCAAGCTGCTGCGTGCACCGCTGTTTGTCCGGAATCGAATCGCAGGACATTGAGCTGCCCGTGCATTCTTCCGTGATACTGCATCCGCTCTGCAGAGTGCATTGAGTGGAGGACACAAGCTCGCACGCTCTCGCTATGCCCGAACAGCCAACTGAAACCGGATAGCAGCCCTGCTGAAGTGAACAGTCGGATATTGAAAGCAGTGAGCAGCTCCTCGCGCTTCCGCTGCATCTCTGATCATAATTAAGCCACGTGCAGCCTATCTGACGGCTGCACTGGACAGCTCCCATGATGGATCCGCAGGACTGCGGCTGTCCGCTGCAGGTTCCGCTCAGGCTGCAGCCGAGCTGGCCTTCGCACTGAAAATCACTCAGCGTGATGCACGGAGTCGGAGTTCCATTGCAGCCCTGGACGAGGCTGCATCCCAGCTGATTCGTGCATGATGCTGAATCCGGAAGCGTGATGCAGGCGGCTGCTTCGCCCGTGCAGGTTCCGTTCGTGTCTGCGTCTGTGTCCGTGTCAGTATCCGTGTCGATATCCATGTCCGAATCAGAATCGGCATCCGTGTCAACGTCACTGTCGGTTGCACCGTCAGGCCATATGACATCATCGCCTGCATCGGTGCTTTCGAGCCCGTCGCCGCTGTCGCAGCCGATAGCGGCCAGAAGCAGAATCAGTACCGGGATAGTTCTCATCAGGAAGTCACCTCCATAAGTTCTTCTGTTATTGTATCAAACAAGTCGTGTGGAGTAACCATGTTTCGCGGGTTTCTCCTTTTATGCAGGTGGCAGATGACGGGTTATGAACCGGTCCCAGTTCATCACGTAAATTTTATTGTCTATCATCCGATCCCTCTGCTGTATTCCAAGAACAAAGGCCCGGACTCCGGGATGTTCGCTTGAAAAGCTTTTAAGTCCCGTGAGCGTCTCGCCCGCGATAACCCTCGAAGACTTAATTTCCACAGCGGCATGGATTTTTCTTCCCCTGCACAAAAGAAGGTCCACTTCCGCACCATGGTTTGTTCTCCAGTAAAAGGGTTTGAGATCGAGTCGTGCGTAATTTATTTTTGCCATTATCTGATTAACAACGAACTGTTCGAAACGCCTGCCGCGCGTTGCCGGGTCCAGATTGCCGCCCGTTGTATGGCACAGCGCATTTGTCACGCCCGTATCGAAGAAATAAAAACGGGGGTGCGAGACAAGCTGTTTCCGCGCGCTCTTTGTCCATGCGGGCAGCCTGAAGGCAAGGAAAGTGTCCTCGAGTATCTGGTAATACTGCTGCACGGTCTTCACGGAAACAGCACATTCCCTGGCGATGTTGCTGAAATTGACTGTTTCACCGTCACCTGCCGCTGCAATGTCCAGAAACTGCGAGAAAGGCCCGATTTTGCGCACCAGCCCCTCCTGTGCGATTTCCTCCTTGAGATATGTTTCGCAGTATGATCTCAGAAATTCCACCGGATCTTCATTGTCGGATTCCCAGAGAACGGGCAGGCATCCGTGTGTGAGTGCTTTTTCCAGATCGAACTGTTTTTTGATTTCCTCGAATGTCAGCGGGAAAAGATGATATGTGTACGCCCTGCCTGCAAGCAGGTTCGCTCCACCACGTTTAAGCTTCCGGGCGCTTGAGCCCGTAAGTATGAACCTTATGCCGCGGGATTCGATCAGCTCGTGAACCTCGTCGAGCAGATCCGGTATTTTCTGAA
>Ga0272442_10003326_pt1 | contig 22661 bp, 23 predicted proteins | sample SSMForm2O_FD_200262 | JGI IMG/M metagenome (GOLD analysis project Ga0272442, IMG submission 200262) | Marine sediment archaeal communities from Little Sippewissett salt marsh, Falmouth, MA, United States - SSM-Form-2O | ecosystem: Environmental > Aquatic > Marine > Wetlands > Sediment ...
CCGGTGCGTTCGCGCCGGTGGAGAGGAGGATCAGGCCTTGTGAGCGATTGCGTGCCGTACATCCCCGCCGGGTATCGGTGTTCGCCCACGCAGATAGGGCGTCTGTGGACGAACCCGGAGGAGCCGTGCGGACATCGCGGGCGGCTGGAACGCTGGATTGACGAGGCTTACGAAGTGGTGACTTCTTCCCTTGGCTCGCCGATGACTCGCTCGATTCACGTGTGCTGCTATCACGACAACGAGCAGGCGCGACGATCGCTCGATCGACAGATCTCCTCCAGCATGGCGCTGGCGCCGTTCTCGAGTTCAACGGCCGGCCTGGTTGTTGTTCAGTCCGAGAGCGCGAATCCGGCAAACGGGGACGCACGGCGGATGCGTCGCATTGTCGCGCACGAACTGGCTCACTTGTGGATTCCGGAAGCGATGTCATCGCAGAAGACACTCGGAGACGGGAACCGCGACCTTCGTGTCTCGTCGTGGTTAAACGAAGGGATTGCCGAATCAGTCGGTTTGGCGGCAAGCGAGGGTGCGGCGAAGGCGGTGGCATGTCGGGAGCGGTTCCACGGTTTGCGTGAGCCGATCCGATTCGGCGAGCTCTCCGAGATCCTCGACGGCCTTGATTCCGATCGCCGGTCGTGGGTGTTTGACGTGGTGGTCGGCTGTGTTCAGCAGTTGACGCGTTCGTTCGATCTTGGTCGAATCGCTGGGTCGATCGGCACCGTCGAGCAGTTCCTCCGACCGGACGCGATCTGTTCGGTCGATGCGATTCACAGAGCATGCCGTGCGTTGGCGGGGCATCCCCTGTTACCCAAATCGTCGGCCTGAGACGAGTAGCGGTCTACGTTCTCTCGGCGATGTATCCGTTGACCAATTCCTCGAGAATGTCGAGCGGGACGTCTCCTTGGCCGAGGAGTACGTCGTGAAACTCGGCCAGGTCGAACGCATCGCCCAGAGCCTCCTGTGCTCGCTCGCGAAGCTCGAGAACCTTCAACATCCCGACTTTGTATGAGGTGGCCTGACCGGGGAGCACGATGTACCGATCGATCTCCTGGCGAACGTACTCTTCGTCGAGGCCGGTATTCTCACGCATGTACGTCACGGCTTCTTCGTACGTCCATCGAAACGCATGGATGCCCGTATCGACGACGAGGCGGACCGCGCGGAACAGCTCGTCCTGCAGTCTGCCAAGGTTCCCTTCCGGGTCGCCCTCGTATGCACCAAGCTCCCATGCGAGGCGCTCTGCGTACAGCGCCCACCCCTCGGCGTACGCAGTGAAACCAAGATCTTTCCTGTACTCTGGAATGTTCGCTTCGTGAGCATATGCGGTCTGAAGAAAGTGCCCGGGGATGGCCTCATGATACGTTAGTGTCGGTAGGCTGTAGACGGGGCTCTCAATTCCCGCCGGAGCGAAGAACATGCCGGGCCGCGATCCGTCCATCGATCCCGACGTGAAGAATGCATCCTCACCCCCTTCGACGACGATCAGCTCCTCTTGAGGCCAGTGTGTGAAGACGGGACGGACTCTTGTCGAAATGTCTTCAAGGAGCGCTTCGCACCGCTCAACTGTCTCTGTCCCGCGGACCGCGCCGGTGGTGTCTGCAAGGTGGTCGTAGAGCTCAACGATGGACAAGTCCCCGTCGTGTCCGAGTCCCGACGCGACGGAGAGGATCTCCTGTTGGATCCGCGCAACCTCGGACAACCCGAGGGCGCGGATCTCCTCCGCAGACAGAGACGTTGTCGTGTACTGACGAAGACACTCAGCGTAGTAGGCGTCGCCATCCACATGTTTCCAGACGCCGATCTCGTCGGACGCGCGTTCGGCGATCAGTGACACGAGCAGTGCGAGTTCCGCATATGCAGGAAGGATCTCCGATTGCACGATGTCCCTTGCCTGTTCAAGCATGTTCTCCTGCGTGGATTGCGGGATGGTCGTTTCGGAGAGCTTGTCGGCGAAGACTACGTAGTACGACATCTCCTGTGCGGGGGTGGTGGAGATCGCTTCGATCTCGCTTGCCGCCTCCTCCATGATGAAGCGAGGGGGTACGGCGTTGATCGACTCGCTGACGCCGAGCCGCTCGGCTAGCTCGTCGAATCGCTCGTCGATCTGCGAGAGACGTGACAGGTAGTCCGTTGCATCGTCGAGGGTCTCGATCGGATGGACGTACACGAGAAACCATTCCATGTCTTCCGGATAGCTGGTGAAGTACGTGCTGACGAGGTAGTCGTGATCGGAGTAGACATAGGCTTGACGTAGATCGCGAAGGTACCATCCGTACACGCGGGCGGAGAGACGTTCGGATGCGCTGACCTGCGACAGATCGTAGGCGTCCAGTTGAGCAAGGACCGAATCGAGAAGCGCAACGTCGGCGTCCTCATATGCAGTGGAAAGGGGCGTGAGTTGGTCGTTGGATGCGCCGACTGCGTCTGCAATTCCAAGGTAGGTAATCAGCTCCGGTGAGCGGAGGGCAAGCGACAGGCTCGCCTGCTCGAGGAACCGTGCAAGCGGCTGCTCGGGGGCGGCAGCTGTGGCCTCGACAGGTTGCTCTTCGGTTGTGCGGTCCGGGACTGAGATCAGATCGGGGACATACCGGAGTGCAAGCAGTGCTCCGGCGACCACGGCCAGGATGACAGCGATCCACTTCGTCATGGCATACCTCCTCGAACGATGCAGTATCCGCGGGACAGCGCTGCGGGGCAACGGGGCTAGGCAAGGGACAGCAACACGGCGACGTAGTGAAGTGCGCTGCCTCCAAGAACGAAGAGATGCCGGATGGCGTGATGGTACGGGAGCCTGTTCCAGCCGAAGAACACCACGCCGAGCGTGTAACACAACCCGTCTCCCACCATGTACGCCAGCGCTTGGTGTGGAACGTTGACCCAAAGCTCGCGTGCAGCAATGACGATGAGCCAGCCCATCACGATGTACAGTGTCACGGATAGCTTTCGCAGCCGACCGATGAACAAGCTCTTGTACACGATCCCGAGGATGGCGAGAGACCAGATGGCGATCATCAGGGTCAATCCCCACATCCCCCACAGCGAAAGAAGAAGAAACGGGGTGTACGTGCCGGCGATCAGCAAGTAGATCGAGCAGTGGTCGAAGATCCAGAATACTTCCCAGCCGCCGGTGGGCGGAGCGCGTGGTACAGCGTGGACGATAGGTAAAGCAGGAACAGACTGGCGCCGTAGATTGAGAAGCTCACAACGTGAAGCGCCGTCCCGGAGACGGCGGCCCGATAGAGCAGAAAGCCAGTTCCCAGCAGGCTGAGGAGCGCGCCCACACCGTGCGTGATGCTGTTTGCGATCTCCTCTCCCAGCGGCGCATGTGGAGGAAGCGTTCGGTTCTTGGGCTTGTCCACGGACCGTCCTCTCCGACTTACGTGTTGACGATGTCTGCGGGATGCTCGCTGGGCAGGGAGCGAAGCGGGCAGCGATACCGGATGCCGTCGCGGGTTCGATCGATCGGATGGATGGTGCCCTGCTCTCTGAGGACGTAGGCGATCTTCTGTGCGAGCCAGCGCGGCCGATCCAGCATTCGCGCAAGATCGGCGGTGGTGAAGATCTCGGGCAGATCGCGGGGCAGAACGGCTACGTAGTCTCCCGGGTGATCCAGTGTGATGTGGTCCACGACTTGAACGAGGCGTCGCTCGTGAACCTCCCACCCCTTTCGCGTTCGGCGAGACGCTTGTGGCCGTCGGAGCTCTTCCGCGTGAACCAGGACAACATCGACAGAGAAGTTCGGATCGGCAAGAAGTTCCGGCAGACTGACCAGTTGGGCGAAGGCATCCAACAGACGCCCACGCCGAGGTGACGGACGCCGGGACACCTCCTGCAACGACGCATCGACGGTGACGATTGTCTTGTGCTCCACGACCGGGAGAACGAGCCTTGTTGGGCCTCGCTTCAGGAGTTCGGCGAGCTTCCGGCGCAGGGCGCCTGCGGAACCGGTTTGGATCTCAATCAGCAGATCCCCCCGCACAATGTCGATGACGAAACCTCCGACAGGAACCTCGAATCGATCCCCATCTTCTGCATACCACGCCTTGAGGGCCGCGTGGAGAGGCTTCTCATTCAGTGTCCCAATGCGGGGAGCGATCGGCGTAGGGTTCATCCGACTAGCGAAGCACGAGCCACGTTCCAACAAGGAGAACGGCGATTCCCAGACCGCGCGAGACCGTCATCGGTTGGGGTACGCCGAAGAGCCCGAAATGGTCGAACACCACGCCGATCAGAAGCTGCGTCACAATGGACAGGGTTAGCGTTGTGGCCAATCCGAGTCGCGGCACGGCGAAACTGATCGCTGCGACAATCAGGACTCCAAGGAACCCGGCGATGTAGGCGTACCAGGGAAGAGATCGCCACGCGGACAGGTTGCCGCCTCGGACGGCAAGAATGAGTACCGTCGCAAGCAGGATGCCTCCGACGTGGAGGATGAACACGGACTCGATCACGCCGAGACGTTCTCCGATTACCCCGGAGAACTGCGATTGAAATGCGATGGCGATTCCTCCGGCAATCGCCACGAGGACTGCTGGTACGACAGCGCCCATGGTCCCCCCTTCACCTTGCTCCTCGGTCTACCTTCCACGTGCCGTTGGGTCGAGTTGAGCCAGAGCCGTGTAGGCGAACTGACAGAACTCTGGAAACAGCAACACATATGCAAGAACGCGGTCCGGATCTGCAGGGGGCAGCCGACCTGCATCTGGCGCGGCATCCGCATCAAGCAGTGCGCTTGCTGCAGAGAACTGGGCGTTCTGTAGTTCCGCCGACGGGGCGGGCAACGACCGGCCGAGCAGGGCCCTGCGCACGGCCCGGAGTACGTCATCGGGCGATGCGGCGGCGGTCAGGGATCGAGTGCCCCGTCCCTGCTGGCTCCCGGTGCGAACCAATTCGTCGCGCAGTTGCCGCAGTACGGCGGCAGTCGATCGTGCCAAGAGAACGGCGGTTGCTGCGTGGCGGCCGGCGAGATAGCAGAGGATGGCCTCACGCGCGATCTCGGTAACGTCTTCCTGGGTCCCATACGACCGGAGGCGGGCGACGTACCCGTCGGGGTCGTGTGCGAGGATCGCTCCCTCTTCGAGGCAACGCGCTCCATGTTCGGTGACGTGAACGAATGGAAGATGGAGATTGAGGGAGTTCTTCCCCGGAGCGAGAACCCCTTGTAGAAGGAGATTCCAGAGGATCTCATGCAATACGAGAACGTCGCTGCGATCGAATTCATCCATCCGCTGGCGGACTTCGTTTTCGACGGCGTGGAAGTGTGTCTGTGGCGTCTTACGGAGGACATCGAACACGCATGCTCTCAAATCCTGCTTGTTCACCACTCCCCCCCTGATTCGAGCCGCAACACGCTGTGCCAACAGCGCACCACATTGTACCGCGTCCATGATCGGGAACCGCAAGGAGCGGCTCGATCGCCGATCTTGATGCCGGGATCTGCCGTCGGCTCCGACGATCCGCTCACAGGGGCCTGGTTGTCGCTATCCGATGAGGAAGCGCCCGCTCTCGTAGATCAACTGGTCGTCCACAAGAATGCGCCCGCCCTGTGACAGGTCGCACACCATGTCCCAGTGAATCGCGGACTGGTTCTTCGATCCGGTTTCCGGCATACCCAGGCCGAGAGCCATGTGGAAGCTGCCGTTGATCTTCTCGTCGAGCAACGTATGGCCCGTTGCGCGGGTAATCCCCTCGTTCGTTCCGATCGCGAATTCGCCGACGTACCGGGCTCCTTCGTCCACGTCGATGGTCTTGAGGAGGAACTCCTCGCCCTTGTCTGCAGACGCGTTGACAACTCTACCCTGTTCGAAGGTGAGATCGATTCCTTCGACCTTGCGTCCCTGATAGACGGATGGATACGAGAAGCGCACGCGCCCCTCTACCGAGTCCTCTACCGGGCCGGTGAAGATCTCACCGTCGGGCATGTTGTTCTTGCCGTCGCAGTTTTCGAAGATGCGTCCGGCAATCGACATCCTTAGATCGACGTTGGGCCCCTCGATGCGAATCCTCTTCTTTCCCGCGAGCCAATCCACGTATGTTTGCTGCCGCGCCGACAGTCGCTGCCAGAAACCCACAGGATCTTCCGGGTCTGGAAGGCATGCGTCGTACACGAAGTCTTCGTATTCGCTCAAGCCCATCTCTGCGTCCTGGGCATAGCCGTTGGTCGGATACAGCGCGCCAACCCAGCGTAGCTCCTTGGTCGCCATTCGTTGGACGAACGTTTGGAAGACGTCGCGGCTTGCTGCATTCGCCATCGCCAGCTTCTCGGACGGCACGTTTGTCAGTCCCTTCGTGTTCTCCTGGCTCCAGAACGTGATCATCGCGTCGTACGATTCGTAGATGAGTTTCGTTGGGGGAGCGACGTGTCGTATCTGATCGTCGGACGCATACCGATAGAACAGCTCATCCAGGCCCGGAATGGTGATCCGCGTGAACGGGTTTCCGCCCGCCTTGAGAGCGGCAACCACGACAGCTTTCACGAGCGGAATCGCAGCAGTCCCCGCCTGGATGAATACAGTCTGTCCCGGCTGCAGGTCTACGGAGTAGTTGACGAGGACGTCGGCTAGTTTCTCGATTCGTGGATCCATACGGTCTGCCTCCTTGAAGGATGCCGCCCCTTGACGCTGGCGCCACAACGTATCGTACCCAACGGCGATCGATGGTGCCGGTCACGGCTGAGGCGATGCGCACTTGCTCTAGATTTCGATCAGGTCCAGGTCGCGAGCCGTACGAACCGTACGACCGGGTTCAAGCCGGGCAACCGAGCGGTGCGAGTCTCCGTACGCTGACGAAGTGAAGAGGGTCAGACACCGGCTATCGAACAAGTACCGGGGCGCCGACGGCTGGTGTGAGCGCACGAGAATGTCGATGCCGAGTTGTCGAGCCCGGCTCTCGAAGTCGTCTCGGCCGAAGCCCGGTCTGCCGCCAACGGACACCCGGCCCTCCGCATGCCAGTCGCCCCACGTCATCGCACGCCACGCGCGGCTGCCTGGCTCGACGCTATCGATATCCATCACCGATGTCAGACGGGGGAGTGCTCCGTGGAGGGCTAGCACACCGGACGCGTGAAGCGCCGCATACGGCAAGCGAAGCAGAATTTCGGCCAGCGCGTCTGCTGTCTGCGGATCGAGAGACCGCCAGAAGTCTGCCGGAGAGAACGTGGCGGCGCCCCATGCCTCGTGGTTTCCCATCAGGAGGAACACCCGATCGGGGTGCGCTCGTTTCGTCTGCAGGACGAGGCGAAGCGTTGCTTCGGAGTCGGGGCCTCGATCCACGGTGTCACCGAGAAACACAAGCGTGTTCTGCTGAGGCGGAAACTGCGAGAAGACCCGTTCTGTTGCGTCGAGATCTCCGTGCGTGTCTCCGACAAAGATCACCGCAGAGTCGTCCGGAAGCTTGATCAGACGCCCTTGCTCTTCGAACGTGCCAACCAGCGTTTCAGCGTCCTGCAGTAACGTCATGCCGAGCACAATACCGTACGGGATCCGCATCATCAACCGGCATTCGGTCGGTTTCGATCAGCGGACGAGACCTCCGGGGTTGCTGGAATCCCTAGCCGTTCTCAAGCTGAGAAGTGCAGTTGGGACAGCGCTGTGCGGCGATCGGGATGACGGACTTGCAGAAGGGACACTCCTTCGTGGTGGGTGCAGCTGCCGGTGAGGGCTTCTGCATCCGGAGGACCGTGCGCACAATCATGAACAGGACAAGCGACACGATCAGGAAGCTGATCACCGTGTTGATGAACGTTCCGTAGTACACGGCTGCCGCTCCGGCTTCCCGTGCCGCCGTTGCCGTGTCGTACGAGGTGCCGGAGAGGTTGATGAAGAGGTTGGAGAAATCGACATTGCCGATGAGCTTCCCAACAACCGGCATAATGAGATCGTCGACGAACGACTTGACCATCGTAGCGAACGCCGCGCCCATGATGAACGCGACAGCCAGTTGGACCAGATTCCCCTTCGTGATGAAGTCGCGGAAATCCTTTCGCATTCGTACCGCCTCCTTGTCGTTCCGGCCTTCCGTCGGTCCGAGTACCATCATTCTAGGCAGGGGCGATCCAACAAGGAAACCGCTCGATCAGACCGGCGGGAACGTTGTCCTCATTACACGAATGTGTTGACGTTTTCTGTATAATGACCGCATGGTCACGTTGGACGATGTAGCACGGTTCTTGGGATTGTCCAAACGCGCAGTTCGCCTTCGCATGGATGCACTGGGTGATGTTCTGGAACGGTATGTGACGCGAGGAACGCGCAATCGGTTGATCTTCAAAGGGGAGGCCGTCGACATCCTTCGCCGGCTGGAACAGCTCCGGCAGGAAGAGGGATTACCGATTCGACAGGCGGCCAGCCGGTTGCGGGGTGAACTGACGGACGATGACTCCTCGGGGATCTACATCCTTGTGAAACCGGACACGACATTCGACGTCCTTCAGGGTATCGCGTTGGAACTGTGTCACGAGCGCGATCAGTGGAGAGAGTACGCACTGAGCCTGCAATCGCTCCTGCCGCCGGAGCTTCGGTGGATGAAGTCGGTCGCGCCTCCGATGCCGGACGATCACCGCCTGAACTAGCATTTGCGCCCCGTTTTACCGTTTCCAAGCGAAGCGCAGCGTGCAGTCGTTCGGTCTACTCGCCGCCGGGCTCCGGGACGATGGTTCTCGGCGGGAAGCGGGGGACGATTTCGCCTCGCGCCGGAACGGAGATCCGGCTTCCGACAGTGTACGCTTGGGATCGATTGCCCGTCTCTTCAGGCTCCCGCCCAGGGTTCTGCAGAAGGATCGGCGTCCCGGGCTCCGGCGTTCGTCCTTCGAGGAGGGCCATTCCGATCTGTTGATCGCCGATGCTGATGCAGCTTGTCACCGCTCCGAGGACGGATCCGTTCCGATCGAGAACGGCGGCATTCTCGCGAACGGGCCGAACGCCGGATTCGACTGAGAAGCGGACGATCCGGCGCCCTGTCTCTCTGTACGCAGCAACACAGTGCGCACGTCCAACGAAGAACGGCTTGTGGAGCTTCACATAGGAGGAGAATCCGGCTTCAAATGGGTTGATCCCTCTCTGCCCACCCAGTTCGTGCCCGTACAGCGGCAAACCGGACTCCGTTCGCGTTGAGTCGCGAGCGGCCAGCCCGCAGGGAAGAAGCCCCATGTCGTTGCCCAACTCGAGTAATCGGTTCCACAGCCACACAGCGGCGTCTCCTCCGACGTAGATCTCGTATCCCTGCTGCTCCCCGGTGTACCCGGTCCGTGCGATCAGCATCTGTCGATTGCCAAGCACCAGTTCGGCGAACGCCGTCCGCCGGAGGCTCTTGACGATCCACCGGCCGCGTTCGTCGAGCAGTCGGGAGAGGATTACCGGGCTTGCTGGTCCCTGTAAGGCGATGTCCACGACGCCACGTTCCGCCTTCAGATTGCGCAGCTTCACGGTCCGTGCCAGGCGGCATGTTGGCCGATCGTGGTCGATTGTATATCGACGTTCGTTGACCCCGGTCAGCCACTCCCAGTCCTTCGCCTCGTTGACCGCGTTTACGACGACGAGATACGTATTCGTTGCGCGGCGGTACACCATGACGTCATCGAGGATGTTTCCCCGCGGATCGAACAGGTAGCCGTACTGAGAGGTGCCGTCTTCGAGCCACGCAGCGTAGTTCGATGTGACCGCGTTAAGGAAGTCGGTTGCACCGTCTCCTTCAACCTGGAACACGCCCATGTGACCGAGGTCGAACAGGCCAGCCCGCTCGCGAACGGCACGGTGCTCCGCCCCTGCCGAGGTGTACCATACGGGCATTTCCCATCCGGCGAATGCAACGAGCTTAGCTCCGAGCGAGACGTGTGCAGGATGTAGGCTCGTTCGGCTCAGTTTCTCGTTGGGTGATGGGCTCCAGGAGAACGTCCGAATGGGCGACGCGTCCTCAGTCGGTTCATCGAGTATCGATTGACCGACGAAGTACGGCTTGTGGCGGGAGAACCGCTCCGGGAACCGAGCATACGCCTCGCGGATCGTTCGGCATCCGCTCTTCTCAACCGACGCATGCTTCCATGCTTCTGGAATCCCGTTCAACGTGGCTGCGTCAACACGTTCCACAACGGCCGGTCCCTGGACTTTGCGGAATACGTCCTGTGAGTCGAACACCGTGTACCCTTCGGCAAGCCCGGTGAGCCACGCGTGGACCGAACGGACGTTCTCTCGAGGGACATACAGAACGTACCACTCGGGCGAGATCCGGCCGACTACTGCGTCGGATAGCGTGTTCCCGGCTTCGTCGAATAGGAACGTGGGTTGACGTTGGCCGTTGCTCAGCCCTGTCATGTCGGACGGAAGCGCTTCGTCCACCAGGCAGCACGTACGTCCTCCGTGGATGGAAAGCACGGGATCTCCGTGGTCGCCGGGATCTTGAAGGTTCGAGAGGGGCAGAACCCCAGGATCAACATGCGAAAGCAGGCTTCGAACCTCTCGCTTGGCTTCTTCGAGCACGTTGATGGGGAGCTTCCCGCGGGAGAGAGGACTGATCAGTCCGGGATACGAAAATGGGCGAATGGCGTGCAGGAGCCGGCTGATGATTCGAGCGATCTCCTTCATCTCAGGCTCTCGCATCCCTCGCTGTGTTGCCCAGGGGGTTCCGAGTCGAATGCCGTGCGCGTTGGCAGCGCTCTGGTCTCCGGGCAGTGTGTTCTTGTTGCAGACAATTCCGGCAAGGTCAAGAATCCGCGATGCGACTTCTCCCATCATGACGAAGCCCGTATCGGACGCAATCGGTCGGAGGTCGACCAGCAGCAAGTGGGTGTTCGTTCCACCGTACGCTACCTGCAGCTCGTTGTCTGCAAGGGCCGCCGAAAGGGCTGCGGCGTTCTTCACGATCTGGCGTTGCAGCTCGGAGAACTCAGGCTGTTGGGCAAGCTTCAGTGCGACGGCAATGGCTGCGAACTTGTCGACATGAGGTCCGCCTTGCTGTCCGGGGAAGATGGCTGTGTTGATGCGGTCCGCGATTTCGGGGTTCGTTGTGAGGATTATGGCTCCCCTCGGTCCGCACAGGGTCTTGTGTGTCGTGAAGGACACGACGTGGGCGGACTCGATTGGGTTTGGGTAGGCTCCGCCTACAATCAGCCCGGCTGTGTGGGCAACGTCGGCAAGCAGGACTGCGCCGACTTCATCGGCGATTCGTCGAAACGCTGTCCAGTCCGGCTGCCACGGGTACGATGTGAACCCGCCGATGATCATCTTTGGACGATGCGCCTTTGCGAGGCGCAGGATCTCATCATAGTCCAGCCTGCCGGTTTCCGGATTTACGGCGTACGAGACGATGTTGTAGCGCTTCCCGGTCACGTTGAACGGCGAGCCGTGAGACAGGTGCCCTCCTTCGGTGAGAGCCATCCCCATCACGGTTTCTCCGGGCCGGACGAACGCTTCGTAGACAGCAAGGTTTGCAGCTGCGCCGGACAGCGCTTGGACGTTGGCGTGGATCTGCTGGGCAGGAACGTTTTTCGTTGCGAAGCACTCAGCCGCTCGGCGTATCGCGACGGACTCGATGAGATCGGCGATTTCTGCTCCCTTGTAGAAGCGGCGGTCTGCGTATCGTCGGTAGCTGGCAAGCTGCGCGTCGGTGTCCGCAAGCTGCTCGGTCGAAAGCTGCATCATTGCCCGCCGCGGGTACCCTTCGGCGTAGATGCTCGTGAACACACTGCCGATCGCTTCGCGTACGGGAGGAGGCGTCAGACTCTCAGAGGGGATCATGATGATCTTCTCCTGTTGACGGCGGTTCTCCGCCGCGATCAACGCTGCGACCTGTGGGTCGACGTCTAGTAGACGATTCGGGTGGTTCATGGTTGCGCATCCTCCCATGGGTACGGGTCTGGATGAAGTCTACGGGGAAGCTCCGACCCTTTCCAGCAAGCATCTGCCAGGAGGTACAACCCTCCGCTGACCAGCGAGTGTCCGCCAAGTAGCACTGGAAGCGGTGCAGCGGCTGCCTCCTCAGTGAACGCGTGCCAAAGCGGATCGGCAATGTCCCCTGTCTGGAACCAGTCGCTGGCGAAGCGGTCTGCCTTTTCCGGAAGAACGCCGCGATCGGCCAACAAGACACGAGAGTCGATCACGGCGCCGTCGGCCGCCCGCGCCAGTCGGCGGAAGAAGGCTCGCCCCCCGTCTTCCCGAAGCACCTGTGCCAGGAACGGCATGTGTGGTGTTCCTGCAGACCGCATTCCGCGACCCTCAACGTATCCGTTCGTGCGACAGGCGACTTCGCTCTCGAAGTGACTCCAGACCGTTGGGTTGATCCGGCCAACCAGGGCGAGGACGGCACTTCGGTCGGTGAGCAGCGGCAGGACGGCGTCGAGGGTCGGATGTGGAGGGATGGCTGTCTGCAGATATGACAGGAGCGCGCGACCTCCGCAGCCCGTCCGATGCAGCAGGAGCAGGTCGATCGGCGTATCGATGTCGCACTGCGTTCCGCGATCACGCGGCAGCGCGTAGCAGGGGAAGCCGGCGTCGGCCAGCGCGAATCCGAGGCTGTTGTCGATAGGGGGAAGGGAGATCGACAGGAGTTCCTGTGGATTGGCGATCGCCGCGAAGTCGCAGGAGTAGAAGTTGTTGAACAGGGCACCACGCATTGCGCCCCCTGCGAATTCCACGAGACGATCAATCTCCCGATTATCCAGAAGGGCTCCCGACCCGCTGCCGAAGTACAGAAGACCGTCCGGGCGATGTCCACGAATCAGCTGATGGAGATAGTCACCGAAGTGAAACCGGGCCTCATCTCCGGAGGGAACAGGGGTGACTCCCGGGGGAACCCCCTGGGAGGCGATCACGTGAGACGATGTAACGTAGTCCACGGAGGAAATCTTCGCAGACGCAAGCCACTGGACGAGATCCACCGCGTTCGCCCGCTGGCCGGCCTCAGTCAGCCGCTCCAGCGGAGACCCGCCGCAGGGGGCGTGGAAGATGACAGCAACAACCTTCTTCATTCACCCGTTTCGGCGCGACACGCCCAACGTCCTCGTCTGATTGGATTGCGGCACGGCAGGCCGCACGCGAACTACCGGCGCATTTTCATCGCTTCTCGCTCACCGACGTACGGCAGCAAAGCGAGCTTGCGAGCTCGGTTGATTTCGACGGCCAATTGACGTTGGTGCTTGGCACAGAGGCGCGTCGCTCGCTTGGGAAGGATCTTGCCCAAGCGATTCATGTACTGCTTCAGATCTTCGGGTTTCTTGTAATCCAGCGTGAGCTTCTGTTCGCACACGCGGCACTTTCTCTTTCGTCGTATAAACATCAGTTAGAAGGGAACCTCCTCCTCAGAGGCTTGCTTGTCGGAATCGGAGTCGGCATCTCGGGAGCTGGTACTGGCATCGTTTGGGCGAGAGGATCCTCCACCTGGCCCCCCGAGAAACTGCACGGTCGAAGCAACCACCTCGACGACCTTGCGGCGTTCGCCTTCGCTGTTCTCAAACGAGTCAATGCGTAACCGTCCTTCGACGGCCACCGACCGACCTTTGCTTAGGTAATTCGCGCAGTTCTCCGCCTGTGACCCCCATGTCACGATCGGAACAAACGTGACCTCCTCCTGCAGGTGGCCGGACGAGTCTTTGTACTGCCGGTTCACTGCGATGGAGAAACGGGTTCTCGCCGTCCCGCTTGGCGTATACCGAAGCTCTGGATCTGCGGTCAAGTTCCCGATCAGGATCACGCGATTCAGACTGGCGGCCATGGGGTGTCTCGATCACGTCCTCGCGATGATCTGATATCGAAGGATCTCCTCGTCGATATTCAGGCGCTCTTCGACTGTTCGTACGGCGCTCGGGGGGAGCGTGAACTCCGCAAGACTGTAGTAGCCCTCGGTCTGATGACGGATCTCGTATGCCAAGACACGCTTTCCCCACTCTTCTCGTCGTTCGACTTCGCCACCGTTCTCCGTGATCAGAGACAGGATCCGCTCCGCTTTCGCCGAACGGTCCTCCTCCGACAGATCGGAGCGTAGGATGAATACGATCTCGTATGGTTTCACTCTCACACCTCAACAAACGATCTTCGGGTAACTTTACGCGTGGCGACCGGCAGTGTCAACCAATGGGAAGCGGGTTTCAGGCAATCGCATGTCCTGTGTGTCCCGTTTGCAGCCGACCGATGTCGTGTGGGGGAGGAATTCCAGATGCAAACAGCTCTGCAGTCAACTGGAGGGACCGCCGCACTTGACGAGAACCGCGCCATCCCATATCACTTTGCATAGATCGTACGAGAACAGGCGGGCTCTGGCGGGCCCACGCAACACCGGAAAGGAGAGACCGTTGAAGAAGCTGCTGAGTGTGCGGGTCCTGATGGTGCTGACGACGATCGTGTCGCTGGCGTTACTACTGGGTGCGTCGTGGAAGTGGCGCCCGTTCTAGAGGGGGATTAAACATGAAGTGGATGGGATACAACCGGAAGGGAGCGACGCGAATGAAGAAGCTACTGAGTGTGCGGGTCCTGATGGTGCTGACGACGATCGTGTCGCTGGCGTTACTACTGGGTGCGTCGTGGAAGTGGCGCCCGTTCTAGAGGGGGATCGAACATGAAGTGGATGGGATACAACCGAAAGGGAGCGACGCGAATGAAGAAGCTGCTGAGTGTGCGGGTCTTGATGGTGCTGACGACGATCGTGTCGCTGGCGTTGCTGCTGGGTGCGTCGTGGAAGTGGCGCCCGTTCTAGAGGGTGGGGGAGAAGAGAATGAAGTGGCGACCCGTCTAGGGACCAGAACGTAGCACATCGCACGAGGGGAACACCGCAGAGAGCGGCTGTACTACGGTCGCAGTCGAAAGCCGTCGGCATCGGCCCTTTCTCTCCCAGTGGCGGTGGTCGTGCCAGCAACAACCACATGAAACGGCTGGGATGAGCTGTGTAGACCACAGTGTAGGCAGGGGTAGCTTGGGACGGGGTTTTCGTTTCCAGCCCATGGCTCGCCGTTTGCTCCTCGGGTAAGATCCAGCGGTCGATCCTAGAGCAGATCGGAAAGGATGGCAGTTGGACCTTTCACGCAGGGCGAGGGCGTACATCTACCTTGTAGCACTGGGGGCCGTCGGAATCCTTGCGTTCTATCTCCCGAACGCATCGTTCCCATCGGTTTCGCACGTCGTTGGTTTCATCGTTCTCGGAATCCTTGCGTTCCTCTCCGACATCTATGCCACGAGGATTCCTCTGTACGGCGGCGAGGTCTCAAGCTCGATCGCGATCTTCCTCGCATCGCTCTTCATATTCGGTCCCGCGAACACCATCCTCTTGGTGCTGGTCACGACGCTTGCCTCCGAGGTTCTCTTCCGTTGGGATCAGGCGAGGCAGAAGCTCTCGCTGTCTCTACACGTCTTGTTGTTCAACATCTCTCAGCTCACCGTCGCCCTTGGCGTGACGGGACTGATCTTCGTCTTCCTTGAGACCCAGCCCCTCTTCGTGCACGTGGAGGACCTGCATGTCCTGCAGTTTGCGTGGGCGGTCATCTCGTTTCTCCTGTATGCGGTACTCAATCTGTCATTGGTCACGGGGATCGTAGCCCTTACCGGTGGGCGGAGCTTCCGCTTCGCACTGAATCAGTGCCTGCACGACTTCGGAATTCAGTATCTCGTGCTCTGTGTCCTGGCTCTCCTGCTTGGGGTTCTGAACTCGATCTCGTTCTGGTATGTCTTTCTGGCGCTCATCCCCCTGCTCCTTGTTCACGTGTCATTCCGTGGGTACATCCGATTGCAGACCGAGGCGAGGAAGACGTTTGAGCGGATCTCGCGGCTCCTGGACGAACGGGATCACTACACCGCGGTGCACTCCGAGGAGGTCGCCGACCTGGCGGTGGAGATCGGTCGAGAGCTGGATCTTCCGGAGTACTGCATTGAGCAGATCGACATCGCAGGCCGAGTGCACGACATCGGTAAGGTTGCCGTGCCGGACGCCATCCTGTTGAAGGTCGGTCCACTCGATGATGAGGAGTGGGAGGTCATGAAACGTCACCCGGTCGTGAGCGCTGAACTCATCGAAGGACTGGAGCTCTACTCGCCCATTGCGAAAGCCGTTCGACATGAGCACGAGCGCTGGGATGGCAGCGGGTATCCGAACGGCCTTCGCGGTGATGAGATTCCGATAATCTCCCGGGTCATAGCGGCTGCAGACATCTACAACGCGTTGACTACGGACCGGCCGTATCGGAAAGCATTCTCAACCGAGCGTGCTTTGGCGATCATCGAAGAGACCCGAGGAAGCGATCTCGATCCGCAAGTGGCCGATGCGCTGATCCGAGTCCTCAAGCGGCGGATTGGATCCTAGGCGTTCAGCGGAAGGGGGCATGCAAGCATGTTGTTCTTGGTTGCGATCCTGTTGGGCGTTGCCGTCGGGTACGTCTTCGGTGGGCGACTCTCGAACCTGGAACACATGCACTTGCGCGGTCTGTGGTTGGTCGGCCTCGCACTCCTTCTGCAAGTCCTGATCTTCCCGCTGTTCACGGAACAGCCGATCATCGGTGTCGGCACGGCGGCGCTTCATGTCACGTCGTACGGGTTTCTCTTCGCGTTCCTCCTTGTCAACGTGTTCCGCGTCCGTCCGCTTCTGCTCGTTGGAGTCGGGGCGGCGCTCAACCTGCTGGTAATCGGTGTCAACGGAGGGCTCATGCCCGCGTCGCGCATCGCCTTGGAGAGAGCGGGAGCAGCCGAGGTCCTGGCCGCATTGTCAGAGTCCCCCGTCTATGGGAACATCGTCTTACTGGGCGAGACGACGAAGCTCAACGTCCTTGGAGACATCCTGTACCTCCCGGCGTGGTTTCCCCTGGCGCGGACGTTCAGCCTCGGCGATCTCCTGGTGATTCTCGGTCTAATGCTGCTCATCGTGAGGGGGATGCGAGCACATGCGTAGTCGGCTGACTGGCCTGTTGACCCCGCAGTCGGTGGCCGTCATCGGGGCAAGCCCACGTCCGGGATCCGTCGCGGGGGAGATTCTGCGGAACTTGAGAAGCTGCGGGTATTCGGGATCTCTCTATGCCGTGAACCCGAAGTACGACGCGGTGGGCGACACAGTGTGTGTCCACTCGGTCAACGAACTCCCTGCAACGCCCGACCTATGTATCTTGGCCATCAACAGGCAGTTCGTCATGGATACGGTACGTGCGTGTGCGGCCAAAGGAATCCGAAACCTTGTGATCATCACGGCCGGATTCAAGGAGGTCGGCGCGGAAGGCGCGGAGCGGGAGCGGCAACTGCGGGACCTGATTGCGCAGCACGATCTGAACGTTGTCGGGCCCAATTGCATGGGGCTCATTCACAGCGCCCCCGACATCCGTCTCAATGCGTCGTTCTCGCGGTGGTTCCCGCGTGGCGGCGAGATCGCGTTCGTTTCACAGAGCGGATCGCTTGGGGAGACACTGCTCGAGTGCTTCGAGGATGCCGGCCTCGGTGTATCGTTGTTCATCAACCTTGGGAATCGAGCGGGGCTGTCCGAGAACGACTTCCTCGAGTACCTGGCGGATCGCGCCTCCTGTCGGGCCGTCTTCTTGTATCTGGAGAGCTTCGCTGAGCCGAACGGGTTTCGCAGACTCGTTGAGCGAATCTCCCCGACGAAGCCGATTGTCGTGCTCAAAGCCGGACGGACTGAAGCGGGAGCGGCTGCCGTGGCTTCACACACGGGTTCTCTCGCCAGTGCCGACGCCGTGGTCGACGCGTTCCTTCGACAGGCGGGTGCAATTCGTGTGACGACAATTGAGGAGACGCTCACAGCACTTCGTGCGCTCGAGCGAGGCGTGTTCCCGAGTGGACGTCGGACGGCGATCCTCACCAACGCCGGGGGTGCAGGCATCATTGCGGCCGATGCATGCGAGCGAGCAGGAATCGAGGTTCCCTTGTTGTGTGAGGAGACACGGCAGGCCCTTGCCGCGTTTCTCCCGGTCGAAGCCGGGCTGGGCAACCCGGTGGACATGATCGCGACCGCCGGATCGGCAGATTACGAGCGGAGCCTATCGACGATTCTTCCAACCGTGGATTCCGCGATCGTTGTGTTCCGTCCTCCGCTAGTTCTCGCGGAGACGCCCGACGCGGTGGCGGAGGGGATCGTCCGGAGCGCCGAAGCGTGTCCCGGAAAGCCGGTCATCGTGTGTACGCTCAGCCGAGACATCAACCCTGCGATCGAGCGGCTGCGATCGGCAAGGATCCCGACGTATGCAATGCCGGAAACGGCGGTCGAAGCGCTTTCGGTGCTCCTGCGAGCTTCTTGTGAGGAGGGCGCAGAAGCGCCGCTGCTCGAAGCCGAGCAGCGGCGGGCATCGGATGATGGAACACAGGACATACTTCGCCTGGCGCAGTCTGAGAATCGGACAGGACTGTACTTCGACGAAGGGGCTCGTCTGCTTGAGGAGTACGGCATTTCCGTGTGTCCCTACGCGGCAGTCGCTGATGAGGCGGAGGCTGTGTCGTTTGCCCAAGCACACGGGTATCCTGTTGTCGTGAAGGCGGATGCCCCGAGCCTTTTCCATCGGTTTGAGCACGGTGCCGTCATCACGGGAATCGAGACCGACGAGCAGCTTCGCTTGGCCGTCGAGAGGATTCGCGGGGTGTTGCAGAAGGTTGCCGGTGGCGAAGGGCGAATCCTCGTCCAACAGACGATGGAGGGACGTGAGCTGATCTTCGGATTGGAGCGAGATCCTGCGTTCGGACCGGTCGTGATGTTCGGAATCGGCGGAACGTTCGTCGAAGCACTGAAAGATGTCGCGTTCGGTGTCGCGCCGATCTCCCATGCCGCGGCAACGCGGCTCATCCGATCGATCCGTTCGTTCCCGTTGCTCGAGGCGTTTCGGGGGCAGCCGGCTGTCGATGTTGCCGCGCTGGCTCGGGTCGTCGTATCGCTGGGGCGGCTTGGGCTTGCCCATCCGGAAGTCGAGGAAATCGACCTGAATCCGGTGTTCGCATTGGAAGGGAACCACGCGGCAGTCGACATCCTGGTTCGACTCTCGCAGGTTCAAGCTCCGTCTACGGATACAGGCGGTTCAGCGTACGTGGGAATGGAATGACTTCCCGGATGTGCGGGACATCGCAGATCCATTGAATCACGCGCGCGAGCCCCATGCCGAACCCCGAATGTGGGACGGATCCATAGCGGCGAAGGTCGATGTACCACTCGTACGGCTCGATCGGCAGGTTGCTTTCCCGAAGCTGCGAGAGCAGCTCTTCCTCCGTATCGACACGCTGACTTCCACCGATGATCTCGCCGTACCCCTCTGGCGCAATCAGGTCGGCGGCAAGCACGCGCGATCGATCTCGCGGATCTCGCTTCATGTAGAACGGTTTCATCGCCACCGGGAATCGCTCGATGAACACCGGCCTGCCGTAGTGCTCGCTGATGGCCGCTTCCTCCGGAGCGCCGAAGTCATCGCCGAACACGGTGTTGTGTCCCGCATCCTGTAGTAGCGTGACGGCGTCGGCGTAGTCCACTCGTGGGAACGGTTCCGCTACTTCGTCGCGCAGGCGATCGATATCTCGGCCGAGCTGCGCCAATTCCGGGCTTCGTTCGGCGATCGTTGCCGTGACAATCGAACGGACGAGATCTTCCTGCAATTGGAGGTTCCCTGCGTGTTCGACGAAGGCCATCTCGGCTTCGGCAATCCAGAACTCGGTTACATGCTTGCGAGTCTTCGACTTCTCTGCACGGAAGGCGGGGCCGATCCAATACACCTTGCCCAGGGCCATCGCGGTTGCCTCAAGGTATAGCTGGCCGGACTGGCTCAGGTAGGCAGGGGAGCCGAAGTAGTCGATGGCAAACAGGGTTGTGGTTCCTTCGACCGACGTGCCGGTCAGGATTGGCGCCTCTGTGGCGATGAAGCCCCGCTCATGGAAGAAGTTCCGAAACGCGCGGAACACGCAGTCGCGGACCCTCAGGATTGGCACCTGGTTTCCTGTCCGGATCCATAGGTGCCTGTGATCCATCAAGAACCCCGGAGTCTGCTCCTTGAGTTCAATCGGGAAATCCTGCGTGGGTTCCTGGATGGGCTCAAGTTCGGTCAGTTGAAGCTCGCAGCCGGAGGGGGCTCGTTCATCCGCAATCAACGTTCCGCGGACAACGATTGACGACTCGCGCGGTATCCGGTTCGCTACTTCGAAAAGGTCAGGATGGTCGCCTGCGCTGACCACGGCCTGGAGAACGCCGGTGCCGTCGCGGACCTGCAGGAACGAGATCTTCCCGCTCGATCGACGGTTGTACAGCCATCCCTTCAGCGTAACGGGCAGGCCGACGTGGTTCCGGGCCTCAGCGATGGTGATGGCTTCCATGGCGACTCCTCCTTGGGTGCATGTGATGTCGAAGAGGGTAGACGGCAGCCGACCCGGCTTCAAGGCTCCCCGCGTTGTGTCTTGCCGTCGGCGGGTCGCGTGCGGATGACTTGACGCATCCAGTTTCCAGAAAGGAAGAACACGATCGATAGAGCGGCTGCACCGAAGTTCGACGCCAGCATGGCCCACCACACGCCGTTGGCGCCCATCTGGAACACAAACGGGAGGAGCAGAACCAAGGGCACGCGCAGCGCCCAGAGCCGGAAGAGCCCGAAGAACATCGAGTAGAACGTGTGTCCCGATCCCTGGTACACCCCCATGACGACTTGGATGATTCCCATGAACGGGAACGCAAACCCCACCATTAGGAGCATGTTGGTGCCGGCGCGTATGACATCGGGGTCATCCATGAAGATGCGAATCAAGCTGGTCCGCGTGGCGAACACAACGCAAGCGGCGGCGGCGAGGATGGCCGTTGAGATCCCAATTCCCGCCCATGCGCTCGCTCTTGCTCGCTGAGGCTGATCGGCTCCGAGGTTCTGTCCAACCATCGTCGCGGTGGCTTGTCCCAGTCCCATCGCGGGCATCAGGGCAATCGAGATGAACGAATTCCCGATGCCGAACGCGTTGACGACGTGCGTTCCAATGCGCGTCAGAGCGCCGTTCATGATTGTGAATCCGATGGCAGTACCGGCATTTCCTGCGGAGGCCATGCCTCCGATGGTCACAATACGGCGGATCACGCTCCAGTTCGGTTGCACGTGCCGCTTCCGAATGTGGATGCCCAGACGTCCCGAGAAAAGAAGGCCGAAGCCAACGATCACGAGAGCGGCGCGGGACAGGAGGGTGGCGATGGCGGCTCCTGCGATACCCCATTCCGGGAACGGCCCCCAGCCGAAGATCAGCAACGGGTCAAGAATCACGTTGAGCAGCACGGATCCGAACATCAGAACCATTGGAGTGACTGTGTCGCCAACACCGTTGAGGAGGCTGTTCCCGATGAACGTGGCAAACATGAGAGGCATTCCGGCGTAGATGATCCGCAGGTACGTTGTCGCTGTCGCCGCAAGGTCCGCTTCGGGGCTGACGAGCGACAGAATCGGCCCGGCGGCGGGGGCGCCGATCAGCGCCAGCACGACCGACAAGCTGCCGGCGAAGAGGAGAACCTGCCCCGCAGCGAGATTCGCTTCCTCTTCTTGTCCTGCTCCGGTGTGCTGGGACACAAGCGCTGTCCCGGCAATCGTGATTCCACTGCCCACGGACAGAACCAGGAAGATGAGCGGCCACGAAACCTGAACCGCGGCCACGCCGATCGGGCTGTACTGCGCAAGCCAGTAGCGATCCGCGAAGTTGTAGGCCGTCTGAAACAGATTCGTCAACATCACGGGCCAGGCGAGACGTAGAAGAGCGGGTACGATCGGACCCTGCGTCAGCCGGACGCTCAGATCACGGGCCGAAGAACGTCGGAACATATGCTGCATTGTACCGGGTCCAGAGGCGCTTCTCAGCGGGCGTTCGGAGTTGCCGCCCGTTTCATCTGAGCATCACGCGCAGTGTGGGGAAGCAGGGACCCAACGGTATGATTGGCGAGCAACGTCGGACAGTCCACATCCATCCTGTTGTAAGGGCTTCAGGAACCAGAGCAACCGATGATCCATCTCCACCACTCGTCTGTGCAGGACGCAATCGGGCGGACTGTACGACCTCGGCTGCGGTGGTTTCCGCTATGGAATCAGGGCCCCTGCGAGGCCCTCGGGCGTCGTTCGCCGGAAAGAGAAGACGGGGGCCATGTCGAGACATGGAACGACGGTATGATGTTCGAAGTAGCCGCGGCCGGCGACGAGCTGAACACCATCTCCCAGGACCTCCTCTGCCAGCAGAACCGTCGCCCATGCGTACGCTGTGGCGCGATCTTCCGGCGTTGCGGCAAGCTCCAGAAGCAGATCGAATACCGTGGCCAATTCGCGCGGCTGCGCTGACCAGCCCAGCCGCCTCCACGATGACACGGCAAGCGTCCCGCTGTCGGGATCGGCGTACCGATCGAGAAACGCCTGCCACCCAGCTTGTGCAGTGACTTGCGCTTCGGGGAACGCAAGAGCAGCGTGTGCGACGAGCAGAACGGTCAATCGTCCGGCCTCCTCTGCAGCGGACTGCGTGCTTGCGGGGGCCGCCTGTGCAGCGGCGGCGAGTCGTTCGAGCAGTCCGCGGGCGGTTCCGGCCGTGGTAGGCATTGCGGCGCGAAGCGCCTGTGCGATGACTGCCGCGTCCGACCACGAAACGGCGTTTGGGGCTTCTGATGGGAGGGTTTCTGCGAACTGCGACAACTCGTCCGACCAGTGCTCGGCAAGTCGATTGAACGTGACAACGGCTATCTGCTCGGCCACTGCCCGGCTGGCCGGCTCCAGT
>Ga0272442_10003327_pt1 | contig 22661 bp, 22 predicted proteins | sample SSMForm2O_FD_200262 | JGI IMG/M metagenome (GOLD analysis project Ga0272442, IMG submission 200262) | Marine sediment archaeal communities from Little Sippewissett salt marsh, Falmouth, MA, United States - SSM-Form-2O | ecosystem: Environmental > Aquatic > Marine > Wetlands > Sediment ...
TTTCACGTTTTTTGCTACCCTAATACCCGAGAACATATATTCTCTTTCCATTTCTACTGTTCATCCGATCCGTGCCGGCCATTGACAAGAGCTTGTTGACACGCTATAGTATCTTTCTTATTAAGAAAATGACTCGCGAACAGCGCTATATCAAACATAAAGGCATTATCCGTTCCATCACCCCGGGCCGGATCGAGGTGGACGTTATTGTGGAATCGGCCTGCGGTGATTGTCGCGCCAGACACGCCTGCGCTCTGGCCGAGGCCAAAAACAAAATAATCGAGCTGGTATTGCCGGAAGCCCGCTGCGCACTTTATTCGATTGGTGAGACCGTAAACGTTTTGCTGAAACCCGCACAGGGTCATGTCGCCTTATTCTACGGTTATATCCTGCCGCTGGTTTTATTTTTGCTGGCGCTATTTTTCTTCACGGCATTGTTTCGTGACGAACTCAAGGCGGGATTGAGCGCGCTAGCGATGTTAATTCCGTACTATCTAATATTGATGCTGTTCCAACGCCAAATGAAAAAATTCTTTACCTTTGATTTGGAAAAATGGACCCATGATATATGAGCCCCGTTGTTTTTTATACAATTATTTCTTTAAGCACAGTCGGCATCGTTGCGGCGGTGATCCTGTATTTTGTAGCCCAAAGATTCAAGGTTGTTGAAGACCCGCGCATCGATCAGATCGAACAGGCCCTGCCAGGCGCAAACTGCGGCGGCTGCGGGTTCCCGGGCTGCCGCGCGTTTGCCGAGGCCTGCGTCAAAGCCGATGACCTAAGCCAACTCTTCTGTCCGGTCGGCGGTAGCGATTGTATGGGCGTAATCGCCAAGATACTGAATCTCCAGGTCCAAGCTAAAGAAAAATTAGTCGCGGTCGTACGCTGTGAGGGTTCCTACGATAAACGGCCCAAAACCATTCGCTACGACGGTGCCCCGACCTGCGCAATCATGCACCAGGCAGTCAGCAGTGATACTGGCTGCCCCAACGGCTGCCTGAGCTGGGGCGATTGTGTTGTGGTGTGTCGATTTGACGCAATCCATATGAATCCGGTCACCGGCCTGCCAGAAGTTGATGAAAAAAAATGCACTGCCTGCGGGGCATGTGTAACTGCCTGCCCAAAAGGCATTATTGAGCTGCGCAAAATGGGACCGAAAGGATGCCGGATCTACGTTGGCTGCGTTAACCAGGACCCCGGTTCTGTTGCCCGAAAGGCCTGCCAGGCCGCCTGTATCGGCTGCGGTTTATGCGTCAAGGCCTGTCCTTTTGATGCCATATCACTTGAAAAAAATCTCGCTTATATCGATCAGGACAAATGCAAACTCTGTCGTAAATGTGTAGCGGTCTGCCCGACGGGAGCGATTGTAGAAATCAATTTCCCGCCGAAAAAGCAGCCACAGACCGACGCCACACGGCATACAACACATGGCGAGGGCGAAACGACCCAGCCCAAACGCCACACGATACAGAAAAAAACCTGAGCCGCCGTTGCTGGTGACGTGTGACTTGTATCCTGTGACCTTGTGATCTTAAAATGACCTTACAAAATACAAAAACTTTTCCCCAAGGTGGAGTTCATCCGGCCAATAACAAACTGACTGCGGATCAGCCGATTCAGGACCTGCCGTTGCCCGCCTCGGTCTCCGTGCATCTGGGACAGCATATCGGCAAACCCGCGGCCCCGGTTATTCGGGTCGGGGATACGGTTAAGGTCGGACAGCTGATCGCCCGGGCGGATGGTTTTATCAGCGCCGCGGTGCACGCGCCGGTTTCAGGACGTATCGAAAAATTCATCGACGTCATGGATCAAACCGGATATAAAAAGCCAGCCGTGGTCATCCGTACAGACGGAGATCATTGGCAGGAGGGGATTGACTTAAGTCCGGATCTGGTTACCGATATCAAGGCTGACGGTGAGACGATCATCCAAAAAATCGCTGACGCCGGCATTATCGGTATGGGTGGGGCCGGTTTCCCTACGCACGTCAAACTCCGCCCGCCGGAAGGTAAAACGATTGAATATTTATTGATCAACGGGGTTGAATGCGAACCTTTTTTAACCTCGGACCACCGTTTGATGCTGGAAAAAGGCCACGAACTTGTGGTCGGAATAAAAATTCTCTTAAAAGCGCTTAGGATCAACAAGGCCATGATCGGCATCGAGGATAATAAAAAAGATGCGATCGAACTCCTGCGGCAACACGCGGCTGCCGAACGCCAAATCGAAATCTATCCCCTGAAGGTCTGGTATCCGCAGGGGGGAGAACGGCAGTTGATCAAGTCTCTAACCCAGCGTGAAATCCCGCCGCCGCCCAAGGGTCTGCCGGTTGACGTTGGCTGTGCGGTTTTCAATGTGGCCACAACCCTCGCGGTTTATGAAGCGGTTCAAAAAAATAAACCCTGCATGGACCGGGTCGTAACAATAACCGGGGCAGGATTAACAAATCCGGGTAATTTCCGGGTCAGGGTCGGCACATTCGTCACGCAGTTGATTGAGGCCGCCGGCGGTCTGCCGGACAATGCTGGTAAAATCCTCAGTGGCGGCCCGATGATGGGCAAGGCCCTGCCGCAGACCGATATCCCGATCACTAAAACCATGGGCGGTATCGTTATTTTTCCGGCGAATCAGGCCTGCCGTAAACCAAGCATGGAATGCATCCGCTGTGCCAAATGCGTTTCCGTTTGCCCGCTGGGCCTGGAGCCTTATCTCCTGATGACGCTGAGCGAAAAAGGACTTTGGGAACGGGCCCGGGAGGAACGCATGCTCAGCTGCTGCGAATGCGCCTGCTGTCAATATATTTGCCCGTCGAACCGGCCGCTGCTGGATTATATCCGTTACGGAAAATCCGTGCTGACCCAAATGCTGCGAGCAGAAAAAAATCATGAGTAAAGAACCTCTAACGGTCGCTTTTTCACCACATATCAGCGGGCCCTATTCTGTCAGAGGACTGATGGCCAAGGTCATTGCCGCACTGATGCCGGCATTTATTGTCGGTGCTTATGTCTTCGGCATCCGGGCCATTGCGGTCACCGCAGTCGCAGTGGTCTCGGCAGTAGGATTCGAATTTTTGATTCAAAAATTCATCCTCAAAGTTCCCGTTTCCGTTACCGACGGATCGGCGGTTATCACTGGGATCCTGCTAGCCTTCAACCTGCCCAGTGCTATCCCGCTTTGGATGGTCATAATCGGAAGCCTGGTCGCGATCGGCATCGGCAAAATGGCCTTCGGCGGGCTAGGGAAAAATCCCTTTAATCCAGCCCTGGTCGGACGGATCTTTCTACTGATTTCTTTCCCGGTGTCCATGACTTCGTGGCCCAAACCCTTGCTGCACCGCTTAGCTTGGACCGACGGGATCACGGCCGCGACACCGTTAGGAATTTTCAAAGAAGCGGCCCGGGCAGGCCAGACCTTCAGTGATATCCTGCCCCAGATGCCGACTTACTGGGACCTTTTTATGGGCAAAATGGGCGGATGTATCGGCGAAATTTCGGCTCTGGCCTTACTGCTGGGAGGTGCGTATCTATTATGGCAACGAGTGATCACCTGGCATATTCCGGTGTCCATGATCGGAAGCATTTTTATTTTGACTGGTATAGCCTGGATGATTCATCCCGGCCAATATCCGGATCCGGTATTCCAGATTCTGACGGGCGGGGTGATGCTGGGCGCGATCTTTATGGCTACAGATTACGTAACCTCGCCCATGACCGGAAAGGGCATGCTGATATTTGGAGCTGGGATCGGTCTGATCACGGTCGCAATCCGCTTATTCGGTGCCTATCCCGAAGGGGTTTCATTCGCAATCCTAATCATGAATGCCTTTGTCCCGTTGATTAACCGGCTCTGTAAACCGCACCGTTTCGGAGAGTAAAAAATGGCACGGCTCGAATCATCGTTTAAAAACATGTTGCTGACCCTGCTGGGAATCACGTTTCTTTCTTCGGCTGGGGTAGGATACGTTTACGAGATCACAAAAGGGCCCAAGGCCGAAACCGAACGCAAACGCCAAATCGCCGCGATCCAGGCCGTGCTGCCCCGGTTCAGCAACAATCCACTTCAAGAAAAATACGCAGTACCTACCGAGGCCGGTGACCTGATCTTCTACCCGGCTGAGAAAGACGGAGAACCAGTTGGGACCGCGGTCGAAACCTTTACGGACCAGGGTTTCGGCGGCCGCATCCGACTCATGGTCGGTTTCCTCCCGGGTGGCAACATAAATGATATCGCCGTCTTGGAGCATACGGAAACACCTGGGCTAGGCGACAAGATTGAAAGAAAAAAATCAAACTTTATTAATCAATTCGCAGGACAAAATCCAGAACAATTCGACCTTCGGGTGAATAAAGACGGCGGGGATGTCGACGGGATCACAGCCGCAACGGTCAGTTCCCGGGCCTTTTGCGAAGCAGTCCAACGCGCCGTAGAGGCCATGAATGCGAAGGATAAAAACATCAAGCCAATCATTGTTGAAGTTGAATCATAGGCGCTGCCCAAGCTTAACTAACTATGATCTCAATCATAAATCTTCGGACTTTGACTGATGAATCAATGGCGAAATTTTTCCAAAGGTTTTTTTAAAGAAAACGGCGTTTTCGTACTGCTGCTGGGCATGTGTCCAACCTTGGGCGTTACGTCATCAGCGATCAACGGCCTGGGCATGGGCCTGGCCACAACCTTTGTCTTAGTGATGTCGAACACCGTGATTGCGGCCGTCAAAAACTTAATCCCGGACAAGGTTCGGATCCCGGCCTATATCGTTATTATTGCGTCGTTCGTCACCATCGTCGATTTGGTCATGGCAGCCTATTTTCCCGAACTGCACACCCAGCTCGGCCTGTTCATACCGCTAATCGTAGTCAATTGTATTATACTAGGCCGCGCCGAAGCCTTTGCCTCAAAAAATGATCTGCTCTCGGCGTTCATCGACGGGCTCGGGATCGGATTAGGTTTCGCTATGGCCCTGGTCATGCTCGGAACGATCCGGGAGGTTTTGGGCAGCGGATCATTCTGGGGATATAAGTTTATTGCCGGCGACGGGATACTGGTATTTGTGTTGGCGCCGGGTGCCTTTATCGCATTGGGCTTTTTAATCGCCCTGGTAAATACTGTCCGAGAGAAGACAGGCGGAATCAAGGGCGAGAATTAACGGCAAAAACTAACGACAGGATTAAAGGATTAGAGGATTAAATGAATGTCACACGACACATGGCCCATGACACACGAAAGACGCAAGGTGCTATTACTTGTGACGTGTGTCGTGTGACCTGTGACCTTCAAGAAAGGTTCCCGTGGAATACCTCCTCATCATCATCTCAGCGGTCTTGATTAATAACATCGTCCTGACCCGTTTCTTGGGGATCTGTCCGTTCTTAGGTGTTTCCGGCCGGCTCAGTACGGCTGGCGGCATGGCCGGGGCCGTAGTCTTTGTCATGACCCTGGCCACAGCTTCAACCTATTTGATTCAGCATTATGTCCTGGTCCCGCTAGGAATCGGCTTTTTACGGACGATCATGTTCATCTTGGTCATCGCGTCTCTGGTTCAGATCGTCGAGATCGTTCTGAAGAAAGTCAGCCCGCCGCTGTACCAGGCCCTAGGAGTTTACCTGCCGCTGATTACGACTAACTGTGCGATCCTGGGGGTTGCGATCCTGGTTATCCAAAAAAACCATAATCTTCTGCAAAGCACGGTCTTTGCCGTTGCCAATGCCGCGGGTTTCGGCCTGGCCCTGATCATCTTTTCGGGACTGCGCGAGCATCTCGACCTGGTCGATGTGCCCAAAGGCATGCGGGGCGTACCGATTGCCCTGGTTGTGGCCGGAATTTTATCAATGGCCTTTATGGGTTTTACGGGTATCGTAAAATAACAGACAACAGGAAGTAACAGCAGGATTAAAGGAATAAACAATTAAAGGACTAAAGGAGTAGTCAAAAAAGACCGGAAGCAAAGAAATACAGCGTCAAACACTCACATCGTCACCCAGTCACATTGACCTGGCAACCAAAAGCTTTTGCAAGTGAAATCATTACATTGAAACTTTATGAGATTCCTTTGAATCCTTTAATCCCGACGTTCAACCCTGACTTTTTATATGAAAATCCTTTCCTGGAACGTTAACGGTATCCGCGCCATCTATAAAAAAGGCTTCCTGGATTGGCTCAAACAGGAATCCCCGCATATCCTGTGCCTGCAGGAAACCAAAACCCACCCAGATCAACTCCCTGAGGCGCTGCGCACTCCGCCAGGTTATCATTCTTACTGGTCCTCGGCCGAAAAAAAAGGCTACAGCGGAGTGGCGGTGTATTCAAAGACCGAACCCAAACGCGTCGATTCCCGTCTGGGACCGGATCGTTTTGACCGCGAAGGACGGGTGTTGGAACTGGATTATGGCGATTTCATCCTGTTTAATATCTATTTTCCCAACGGCGGGGCAGGTAACAAACGCGTTCCGTTCAAGATGGATTTCTATAACACCTTCTTCAAACACGCACAAAAGTTAACCCGCAGCGGAAGAAAACTGATCATCTGCGGGGACGTCAACACCGCGCATACCGAGATCGACCTGGCCCGGCCCAAGGCTAATGAAAGGAATACCGGCTTTCTGCCCGAAGAACGCGCCTGGGTAACCAAATTTCTCGCGCACGGATATATCGATACCTTCCGCCACTTTAACAAAAATCCAGGACATTATACCTGGTGGGATTACAAAACCAAGGCCCGCGAGCGCAATATCGGCTGGCGCATTGATTATTTTTTCATCACACCCAATCTTTTGCCAGCCCTTAAGAAATCAACCATCCGGAAAGACGTCCCTGGGTCAGATCATTGCCCGATCGCAATCGATATCCGCATCTAATCTATTGCCCGCATGATCCCGGATGGAGAAAGAGAGGTGAACGTGAAGATATTTTCAAAAATTTTAATCTTAATAAGTCTCATTTTGATTTGCACAAACAAAGGAGAGGCAGCCATGCAGATCACTAGTCCGGCTTTCCGCGATAATCAAATGATCCCGCGCCAATATACCTGTCAAGGCCAGGACATCAACCCGACCTTGGAAATAAGCGGTATCCCGGCCGAGGCCCGGACCCTGGCCTTAATTGTGGATGATCCGGACGCGCCTATGGGCACCTGGGTGCATTGGGTCGTGTTTAACATCCCGGCTGATACCAATCTTATCGCCGAAAACAGCATCCCGGGTGACCAGGCCGGCAATGATTTCGGCCGCAAAAATTACGGCGGCCCCTGCCCGCCTAGCGGAACCCACCGTTATTTCTTTAAGGTATATGCCTTAGACACAATACTTGAGGCTGAGGCAATCGAATCCAAAGACGAGCTGGAAGCCGCAATGCAGGGATACATTTTAGATGAGGCGCGATTGATCGGGTTATATAAAAAAAATTGATCAACGATGGGGAACGAAAATTCATTATTTTGTATTGGTAGTTCTCGGAATTCGGTGTTATAAAGAAACCGAAGTCTTTTTCAATGGATACGGAGGCCCGCATGAAAGATAATACACCGGTATTAACGAAAGTCCTGATAATTAGCGGTGTGGCGGTCTTTATTATCGCGGTGATCTTGGCGATAATATTATCGCAACAATAGGCAAGGCGGTTCAATTCATTCGAACAAATCCCTCTTGGCCCGGATCGTTGTGAATCATTGGACATACCGTTAAGGAGGTCGATATGAAAAAACTTAAATGGATCTTATTGGCGTTCGGTCTAATTTTTTTGATATCTCTCGCGCTCGTTATTTTAAAGGGTGTCCAGGAGGAATCTAAAAAACAAAAAGAACAAGCTGAAATCGAATCTCAGTCGATCGATCAAGTCCGGTCGGAAGTCCAACGCCGGCGTTAAATCGCTGCTCCACGACAAGAAAACCCCTGTTTGTTTTAACAACCAGGGGTTTTCTCTAAGCAGGGAATAGAAATTATTTTATTATCGGATCCTTGCCGCGCGAATGTTCGGCGTTGAGTCGGATATCATCTTGCCACTGCGGTGGAACCTCATCATCGGCACGGATTGCGTTAAACGGGCACTCCGGAACACAGGCCCCGCATTCGATACACACCGCAGGATCGATCAGCATGCGGTCTGGATCTTCACGGAAGGCCGCCACCGGACAGACCAAAACACACGCTCTTGATTTGCATTTCCGGCAGGGTTGGCAGACAACGAAAGGCATTTCCTTTATCGGGTAGACAACAAAAATTCCACTCAGATGAATCGAGCCTCTAGGCTTAAAATCAAAACAAAATCACATACCGTCAATCTTGGCCCCGTCTTTTTCCCGCCGTATACAGGAACGCGCGGCCTTACTCACAAAATAAGAAATAAAGGCTTTGAATCCATAAAACTTTCGCAAAAAATCGCCCCAGGTCCGAATGGAAAAAAGCATATTGATGATCTGCCGCGGCCGCAGATAAAATTCCCTCAATCCGATATCGATTAGCTCGTCGATCTCCTGATGCGAAAGCTGAGGATAGCTTAATAGCGTTTTTTGTTCACGCTCCGCAGTCAGCCACTCGTGCCAGTCTTTGGCCAGCAAATAACCGTTCTCCTTAGCCCAGGCATACAGCCGGGTGCCTGGATAAACAGCTATACCCGTGATCTGAATCGTGTCCATGGTCAAAGATTTGGCAAAATCGATCGTGGCGCGCGCAGTTTCCCGTGTTTCACCAGGCGCGCCGATCATGAAACAACCGTGGATCGTGAACCCCAGTTCATGCGCGCGCAAAGTAAATCGACGCGCCATCTCCACATTGACCCCTGATCATAACCGAATTCGTATCCGACCATCAACATCCGGCACCCGGCTTCTCGCATGAGAGGTAACAAAGTCAAATCCGTGTCAATGCGCATATTGCATGACCAGCCGACACGCTGATGCAGATTCCGGTTTAATATTTCCCAGCAAACTTCACGGACATGATTGGCATCGGCGGCGAACGTATCGGTCTCAAACATGATCTCACGAATTTGGGGATGCACTTGAAGATCAAACTCCATCTCGTCCGCAACCTTCTGCGCCGAGCGCAGGCGCAGGCGGTAGCCATACATTAGCTGCGGATCGCGGCAGAAGGTGCAGGCATTGTTGCAGCCCCGGCCGGTCATCAAGGTCAAAAAAGGAAATTTCTTGCCCGCATCCGGATACCACTCGGGTTTGATCAAATGCCAGGCAGGAAACGGCAGCTCATTGACGTCCAGGGGGTCGCGGCCGGGATTATGAACGATTTTCTGACCATCACGCCAAATCAATCCCGGGATATCCATTACCGGCATCCCACCGGCCAGATCGCGCAGGGTATAATCATATTCGCCCCGGGCAATATAATCTACTGTCCCGGCGTCAATGGCAAAGGTATTGACCGGTTCCGCGGTCACGTGCTGGCCGACAAACACTACCCGGCAGCCAGTGCTGGATTTAATCTCAGCCGCCTGTTTTATATCGCTGTAAATTGAGGGGGTCGTGGCGTGAATGACCAGCAGTTCGGGGCCGAAATGTTTGAATCCGTTCAAAACGTGGCGGAAGGGCAGATTGCGCGCCGCGGCTTCAACAAAAATAACTTCATGGCCGGCGTCCACAAGGATCTGGACCGCAGTCAGCAGATACTCGGGATGGCGCTGAACCCGGCCGCGCGATTTTGCAGCCCAGCGTGCGACGCGAACAAAATTTTCTCCATAAGTTGGATTGAGAACGCCAATGCGCATACTGTTTGTCTTGACTCGGGTTGGTTGAAAAAATCAAATAATCGACGGTTTATTGACGGTCAGGCCATGTTCCGATATAATGATTTGTTTTAAATTATAACACTATGCGCAATCGGACACAAACCTATCATGCATAAAATAAAAGGATTCGAACCCGCTAAAAAATCCTTATCGACCAAGGTAGGCAAACGGACTTTTTTTGCGATCAACGCGATCACGGAGAGCGGATTGCCTTCAGCCGAACGTCTGCCTTTCTGCCTGAAATTATTACTCGAAAATCTGCTGCGCCATTTCGACGAACGCCTGATCACGACCGAAACATTGCGGCAGGTCGCAGGTGGGCAGACAGCGTCAACGGATGCGGCCGAGATCGCTTTTCATCCCGCCCGGGTGATCCTGCAGGATTTTACCGGCGTACCATGCCTGGTTGACCTGGCGGCCATGCGCGCGGCCGTTCACCGTCTTGGCCGGGATTATAAAAAAATCAATCCGCAGATCCCATGTCATTTGATCATCGACCATTCGGTTCAGGTGGATGCCTATGGCAACAGCCAGGCCTTCGAAACCAATATCCGCAAAGAATTCGAACGTAACCGTGAACGATACACCTTTCTCAAATGGGGACAAAAGGCCTTTGACAATTTCGCGGTCGTACCGCCAGCCACTGGGATCATTCACCAGATCAATCTTGAATATCTAGCCCAGGGCATCATGATGCAAACACAGGGGAATGAAACCATCGTTTACCCCGACAGCCTTGTAGGGACCGATAGCCATACGACCATGATCAATGCCCTGGGCATTATCGGCTGGGGAGTGGGCGGGATCGAGGCCGAAGCCGTTATGCTGGGCCAGCCGATCTCAATGTTACTTCCACAAGTCATCGGACTCAAACTTCAAGGTCAACTGTCCCAATTCGTCACCGCCACTGACTTAGTTCTGACAGTCACCGCGATCCTCAGAAAAAAAGGCGTAGTCGGGCAATTGATCGAATTTTTCGGGCCCGGATTGAACTCCCTGAGCTTACCCGACCGGGCGGTGCTGGCCAACATGACCCCGGAATATGGGGCCACCATGGGCTTCTTCCCGGTCGACCAGGAAACACTGAATTATTATCGGCTGACCGGCCGGGATGCGCAAACTGTGGATTTGCTCGAGCGTTATGTAAAAGAACAGGGCATGTTCTATTCGGCCGAATGCGTTGAACCGAGTTACACCGAGGTTATTAACCTGGATTTGGCTTCCGTTAGAAAATGTCTAGCCGGGCCGCACCGTCCCCAAGACCGCATTCCGGTCGAAAACATGTCAGCGGCTTTCAATGACACTTTACATAAACCGCTCGATCAAAGTGGGTGGGGGATCCAGGCTGAAAAATTACGCGGCGTTGAACTTCACAGCGGTACGACTCTAGGTCACGGTTCAGTCGTGATTGCCGCGATCACCAGTTGCACCAACACCTCGAACCCGGCCTTGATGATCGGCGCCGGTCTTTTAGCGCATAAGGCCGTAGAACTCGGGCTGAAAGTCCCCGACTTCGTCAAGACAAGTTTCGCGCCCGGGTCCCAGGCGGTTGAAGAATACCTGAGACAGGCCGGCCTATTGTCTGCGCTGGAGTCCCTGGGTTTTCATATCGTGGGATACGGCTGCACGACCTGTATCGGCAACAGCGGTCCACTTAAACCCGACGTTGCTGAGGCCATTGTCAACCACGGATTAATCGCTTCCGCGGTCTTAAGCGGGAATCGTAATTTTGAAGGCCGGATTCATGCTTTGATAAAGGCGAATTATCTGGCCAGCCCGCTTTTGGTCATTGCCTATGCTTTGGCCGGAACCGTGGACCTGGACCTCACGCGCGATCCTGTCGGCCGAAACTCTCAAGGCCGTTCCGTTTATCTCAAGGACATCTGGCCCGCTGGCGACGAGATCGAAGCCCTTATCCAGCGCACGATTCGGGCCGAAATATTTCGCACGCGTTACAAGAATGTCTTCACCGGTGACCGCAACTGGGAAACGATCAATGCGCCTGCATCCGATCTGTTTGTCTGGGACAAGGCCAGCACATATATTCAGGAGCCACCGTTCTTTGAGAATTTCAAACTCGCGCCCGAGCGTATTCAACCGATTCATGGTGCGCGAGTCTTAATCCTGGCTGGGGATTCGGTTACAACCGACCATATTTCACCCGCCGGCGCAATCCCGCCGGACAGCCCTGCTGGCCAATACCTGAGCCGACAAGAGGTCAACCGCGAAGACTTCAACAGTTATGGTTCCCGGAGAGGGAATGACCGCGTAATGACCCGCGGCACGTTTGCGAATATCCGTATGCGCAATCACCTAACCCCCGGCCAGGAAGGCTCCTGGACAGTCTACTTCCCGGAAAACCAGGCAACCGATATCTTTTCCGCTGCTGAGATGTACCGCCGGGATCAAACACCATTGCTGGTCGTGGCCGGCAAAGAGTACGGCACCGGTTCAAGCCGTGACTGGGCGGCCAAAGGTTCGGCCTTATTGGGAATTCGAATCGTCCTGGCCGAGAGTTTTGAGCGCATCCACCGCAGTAATCTAATCGGTACGGGCATTTTGCCGTTGCAATTCGCCGCAAATAATTCGGCCAAGAAGCTAGGACTCCGGGGAAACGAAGGCTTTGATTTTCCAGACCTGAATGATAATATAAAGCCCGGCCAAGAACTTACCGTCAAGGCTACGGATCCGGACGGAGCGGTCAAAAAATTCAAAGCGATCTGTCGGTTGGATACGCCGATCGAAATCGAATATTACCGTCACGGCGGGATTCTGGCCTTTGTTTTGAGAAAATACCTAAATTGAAGTCGTAAAGTTTCTCGGTATACGAATTTCTTACCGTCAGGATAAAAAATGAATCGGACGATGTTCACCAAAATCTGGGATGACCATTTGGTCAAGCCCGACGAAAATGATACCGCAATTATTTATGTGGATCGACATCTGGTGCACGAGGTCACCAGTCCACAGGCCTTCGAAGCCCTGCGTCTGTCCGGACGCACGGTCCGCGGTCCGCATAAAACGTTCGCGACCGTGGACCATAATGTCTCAACCCGCACCAAGGATATCGAAACGGTCAATCCGATCTCGCGCAAGCAAATGGAAACCTTAGCGCAAAACTGCCGTGACTTTTCCATTACCTGTTACGATTTTAACGATCCGCGCCAAGGGGTGATCCATATCATCGGGCCCGAATTAGGCCTGACCCAGCCGGGCATGGTGATCGTTTGCGGCGATTCGCATACCGCAACTCACGGTGCCTTCGGCGCCCTGGCCTTCGGGATCGGGACATCTGAGGTCGAACATGTCTTGGCCACCCAAACCCTACAGCAAAACAAATCGCAAACGATGAATATTGTTGTCGAAGGGCAAACGGCAAAAGGCGTTTCGGCCAAGGATATTATCCTTTATATCATCGGACACATCGGGACCGCCGGCGCCACCGGATACGTCGTTGAGTATGGCGGAAACGCAATCCGTAACCTCTCGATGGAAAGCCGCATGACCATCTGCAATATGAGCATTGAAGCCGGCGCCCGTTCCGGAATGATCGCGCCGGACCAGATCACCTTTGACTATCTGCAAGACCGGCCTTTTGCCCCACAGGGTACGGATTGGGACAAAGCCGTCAAATACTGGAAAACCCTGGCCAGTGATCCCGGCGCGCGGTTTGACAAAATTTATCAGTTCAAGGCCGAGGATATCAAGCCTCAGGTAACCTGGGGCACCAGCCCGGGGCAGGTCGCTGCGATTGACGAAACCGTTCCGCACCCTGACCGCTTAACAGATCCGGTTCAACGCAGCGCTTGTGCGAAGGCCCTTAAATACATGGACCTGAAACCCGGAACGCCGTTGACCTCAATCCCCCTAGATGCGGTCTTTATCGGCTCCTGCACTAACGGACGGATCGAAGACCTGCGCGCGGCAGCTCAAATCCTTAAAGGGGAAAAAATCGCAGACAATATTTTCGGACTGGTTGTTCCCGGTTCCGAAACCGTTAAACGCCAGGCCGAAACAGAAGGGTTGGATAAAATTTTCAAAAATGCAGGATTGGAATGGCGTTTTGCTGGCTGCTCAATGTGCCTGGCCATGAATGACGACCAATTACAGCCCGGGCAGCGTTGTGCATCGACCAGCAACCGCAACTTCGAAGGCCGGCAGGGACCAGGCGCCCGCACACACTTAATGAGTCCGCAGATGGCGGCTGCCTGTGCGATCGTAGGCAAAATTGCGGATGTGAGAAAATTTTTATAATGTCAAAAGTCAGCGGTAATGGATAAAAATCATCATTGAATAAAAATACTTTCACCCGGAATTTAAAACCGACTAGCTAATTCATATAAAAATATGGAACCTTTACGCCAACACACCGGAATTGTAGCGCCTTTGGACCGAGCCAATGTGGACACAGACGCCATCATCCCAAAACAGTTCCTGCGTAAGACCGAACGTAGCGGTTTCGGTAAACATCTGTTTCATGAATGGCGCTTCCTGGACTACGAAGGCCTGAAGGAAAATCCGAATTTCGTTCTTAATCAGGCACCTTACCGTCGTGCGAGTATTTTATTGGCGCGCGACAACTTCGGCTGCGGTTCCAGTCGGGAACATGCGCCCTGGGCCCTGGCGGATTATGGTATCCGGGTGATTATCGCACCGTCATTCGCGGATATCTTTTATAATAATGCCCTGAAGAACGGAATCCTGCTGATCCGGCTGGGCAATGCAACCGTCGACGAATTATTTCAAAAAATCAACGCCCAACCGGGGGCGACCTTAAGCGTGGATCTTGAAAATCAGACCGTGCGGGATCCCGACGGCAGGCAATATTCTTTTGATATTCATCCGTTCGCCAAGCAGTGTCTGTTGAACGGGCTGGACCAGATCGATTGGACCCTGCAATTCGAAGACAAGATTGCCGCGTATGAAAAAAATATTCGGGAACAAAGGCCCTGGCAAAGCTAGAACACAAAACTGGGCACCTTTTTAAGACAGCCGGAAGAGAGGGTTGGAAAAGGTTTTATGAAAAAATCCGTGATTCATGCCAAAAATGCGGATATGATATTAATGTCACATGACACACGCCACACACTACACGAAACGGCGATACGGATTTTTTCCTGAGATATACGGTGTGTGACAGATGACCTTCATTAAAGGAGCCCATCATGGCCGGAAATACTTTCGGAGACATCTTTCGTATCACGACCTTCGGGGAAAGCCACGGCCCGGCTTTAGGCGTGGTAATCGACGGGATTCCCCCACAAATCCCTATTGATACCGAAGATATCCAGCGTGACCTCGACCGCCGCCGGCCGGGCCAAAGCCAGGTCACCACTCCGCGCCAAGAAAAAGATACGGTTGAAATCCTGTCCGGCATTTTTGACGGACAGACCACGGGAACGCCACTGGCCATGCTGATCGGCAACCGCGACCAAAAAAGCGAGGATTACAATGAGCTTAAAGATATCCTGCGTCCCGGGCACGCGGATTTTACCTATCTACAAAAATACGGAATCCGCGATCACCGCGGTGGCGGGCGTTCGTCGGGCCGCGAGACCGTGGCCCGGGTTGCGGCTGGCGCGGTCGCTAAAAAAATACTTACGGCCGCCGGCATCCGCCTTTATGCCTACACCTTGGCCGTCGGATCGGTCAAGGCTACCACAATCGATTTGTCCGTAATCGAACGCAATCCGATGCGTGCACCCGATATGGCCGCAGCGGAAAAGATGGTTCTAGAGATTGAGCGGGTCCGCGATGAAAAGGATTCGATCGGCGGAATCATCGAAGTGGTTGCCAAAGGTGTGCCGCCCGGACTGGGAGAACCGGTTTTCGATAAACTCCAGGCCCGAATGGCACACGCCCTATTATCAATCGGCGCGGTGCGCGGTATCGAGTTCGGCGCAGGATTCAAGGCCGCTACGATGCGTGGTTCCCAGCACAATGACCCTTTCACGGTCAAACAGGGAAAGATTATAACCGCCTCCAATAACTGCGGCGGGATTCTGGGCGGGATCTCGACTGGCGGCGATATTGTTTTGCGTCTGGCGGTCAAACCGACCTCGTCTATTTCCTCCGCCCAGTCCACCGTGACCGTCGATCAAAAAAATATTCAAACCGAAATTCAGGGTCGGCATGACCCTTGTTTGTGCCCACGGATCGTCCCGGTCGCGGAGGCCATGCTAGCGGTGTGTCTCACGGATGCCTTGCTTATTCAAAAAACACGTTGAACGATTGAAATAAATAACCCGGCATGAATCCTGTCGTCAAACCCCAGGTTGTTCTCGTTACCGGCTGTTCCAGCGGTTTCGGATTACTGACCTGTGCCCACCTCGCTTCTAAAGGCCATCATGTGGTGGCAACCATGCGGAACATGAATAAAAGTCCGGCCTTGCTGAACGCAGTCAAGGATAAAGGCGGCGTCGTCGATCTTTTCCATCTGGATGTCACGGACAAAAAATCGATCGCCGAAACCATACGGACGATCGGTGATAAATACGGGCATATCGATGTCCTGGTCAACAATGCCGGGTATGGGCTGGGAGGATTTTTTGAAGATTTAAGCGATGATGAAATCCGTGCTCAGTTCGAAACGAACTTTTTCGGCGTTCAGAACGTTACCCGCGAGGCGCTCAAGCTTATGCGGCCGCGCCGTAAAGGCAAGATCATCAACATCTCTAGCCTGGCCGGATTATCCGCCTCACCGTGCTTCAGCGCTTACAACGCTAGCAAATTCGCCCTAGAAGGTTTTTCGGAAAGCCTGCGCTATGAATTGAAATTTTTCGGGATCCAGGTGATCCTGATCGAACCAGGCCTGTACCGAACCCGCATCTTTTACGAAAACGCACGTTACGGTCGCGATTTCCATAATCCCGACAGTCCGTATTATTCCTTGTCCACGTATCTGGAAGAACGCAGCCGCCGTAATGCCGATACCTGCGGCAAAGACCCCAATGCCATTGCGCTACTGGTCGAAAGTATCATGCTCGACCCCAATCCAGCCTTCCGCAACTTTCCCGATTGGCAAAGCCGTATGGTCTATTCTCTGCGCCGCATCTTGCCATTCCGTCTTTATAGCAGTCTGGTGGATCTCAGCATCTTCCATGGCCTGGAAACCCGTCCCTAAATGTTTAACTGAGTGACCCGTATTGTGTTAATTTCGGAATGCGATTTCATTTGGCATAGCAATAATGAAAGAGATGTGCTAAAAAAATTCTAGCGAAGAGGAAGTCATGGCATTCAAATTCCGATATCTTGCCAGGGACAAAGAGGGAAAGCCGGTCCAGGGCGAACTCGAAAGCAATAATATCGACGGGGCTAAAAAGAAATTAGCCACCGAAGGTTTGACTGTCGAAAGCATTCATGTCGTGTTCGGCGGTACCGGGCCTGCCCAGCCGCCTTCGCGTTCGGAGGATGCCGCCGCCCCGAAAAAAGCCGCCCCGCTGGTTTCGGACGGCAACCTGCTGAGGATTCTGGCTTATTGGGGCATCGGTATCATTTTTCTGTTTATTGTCGTAGGCGTTTTGCTTTTTTCCCAGTCCCGCTCCCCGAAGGCCGGAAGCCAAACAAATTTAAAATATGAATTGCTCAAGACGGAAGATGTGGGCGAAGGGGTCGTGGCAGCCAAAGATTTTTTTATTATGATCGATTCTCAACTGGGGAAAACCCAGCTGCGAAAGATTTCCCAAAGATTATTTGACGCCGAGAAAGCCAAATCCGGGAAACTGGAGGAAGCCAGGTTCCGATTCTATACCTCACAGGCTGATTATAGCCTTGGAGCACCGTATGCCGTCTTGAGCTGGAACTGGAACGGCTGGGGGGCCTGGGATTATACCTTTACCTCACAGTCCAGTGGCCAGTAAAAGAGCGGTGGCTTGCATTCCTAATCAAAATGATCAGGATCCGGTATAAATCAAAGCGATATCGAGGCCCGAAGTTCCTAGTGATATATCGTTCGTCCAAAAAATTGCAAAGAAAAGTCGCCTCCGGGTACTTTCTCAGCCACAATAGCAAGGGTGAAACAAATAAGGATCTTGGCAGAGACTCTTTTCCCGGCCCCTTCGTAAAAACGGGCCTTCTTTATTGAACATCCTTAACCAAAGGCTTAAAATACAAATCAAAAGATATTCACTCATTAACAGAACGAGTCTCTGTTGATATTGATCGGGAGGGCATTGTGAAGAAAAAAGATGATGCCAAAAAGGCCAATAAAAAAAATGATTGGTATAAAAATGTCACTTATCCAAACGGCAAAAAAATTAAAAAGCTCAAAAAAGGCATTTATGAAAAGGAATTATCCAAACTTCAAGTCGAATTGGTCAAATTGCAGGAGTGGATCAAACATCAGGGCTGCAAAGTTATTGTCCTATTCGAGGGGCGCGATGCGGCGGGCAAGGGGGGTGTCATTAAACGCATCGTCCAGAGAACGAATCCCCGCATCTGCCGTGTGGTGGCTTTGGGCATCCCCACCGAACGCGAAAAAACACAATGGTATTTCCAGCGCTATGTGCCCCATTTGCCAGCGGCCGGTGAGATGGTGCTGTTTGACCGCAGTTGGTATAACCGCGCCGGGGTGGAGAAGGTAATGAAATTCTGTGACGATGAGGAATATAATGAATTTTTGCGCTCCTGTCCCGAATTCGAAAGGATGTTGATGCGTTCGGGCATCATCCTCATCAAATATTGGTTTTCCGTCAGCGACGAGGTTCAGGAAGAGCGTTTTCAACGGCGCCTCAAGGATCCGCGCCGCAGATGGAAGCTCAGCCCTATGGATCTCACCGCGCGCTCCAAATGGGTAGAATATTCCAAGGCCAAAGATAAAATGTTTGCCTATACCGACTTTAAGCAGGCACCATGGCACGTTGTCAATGCGGATGACAAGCGCCGGGCCCGCTTGAACTGTATCCATCATCTTTTGTGCATGATCAAGTACAAAGACTTGACACCTAGACCAATCAAACTACCTCCTCGACAAAGAAATAAAGGGTATATGCGCCCACCCATAACGGATCAAACGTTTGTGCCAGAGATTTATTAAAGACAACCTTTTTAGTGACAAGGCTTATTTCCAGGCCCGTCATCCCAAACTGTCTATCATCGTTGAATTGTGACAACTTTGACTTTTTCTAGAAGATAGTTGCTACCCCTATTTTTGTCATCATCTTCTAATTATTTTTTCAATCAGGAGGCGGTTTATGAAAAATAAGGTTATTTATATTATGCCGGTTTTATTTCTTGTTATTTCCGGCTGCGGGCAGAATACATCTACAGACAAGACAAATCGCAAATCCGTCTCTGTTGCGGGCGTACCTCCAGGAACGATCGTCATTGACGGCAGGGCCAATGACTGGGAAAACGTCAGCGCCATAACGCCGCAAGTGGGTTTGACCGATCGCGGCGAAATGCCGCCCAAAATTGATCTTCATTCCGTCAAAGTAACTCATGATAATAAATATATATATTTTCTGTTGCAAGCCCAACCCTCCGGGGGAGGGGTCGTCGAAATTTACGTTGATGCCGACGGGGAAAAGGCCACCGGGACGAGTATCCCAGTTGTGGAAAAAGTTGTTTTGGACGCGGGCTGGGATTTTGTTATTAAACTAACCTATGCGGCCGGACCGGTATTGACAACCCAGGTCGAAAAGTTTATCGTTCTCCCGAATGGATACAAAAGCGAATTGGCATTTGAACATAAAAATAGCTGGGAGGATCGTTCCTATACGGCCACAAGCAGACAATTTCAGGAGTTTCGGATTCCTTTGAACGCGATGAATATGACGCCGCCAACTGACGTTGCTTTTCTTTTTACGGAAGGCTGGGGCGGGATGAGAACCAAATTCGACAAACATTGTCAGTTCATCAAGGCCACCCTTGAAAAATGACAAAAATCGCATCATCACAATGACAAAAATTCTTGACAGAAACTATCGCGAAAAAAGCATACCCCGTTAAAAAAAGCACATGACAAAAACAAATCATAGGACCATCGTTATCCGTCTTTTGTTCTTAATTTATTTCTTTTCCGGAGCCTGCTCCCTCATTGATGAGGTCATCTGGGCCAGATTGATCAAATTGATTATCGGCAATACTGTTTATGCCTCCAGCGTGGTTGTATCGGTGTTCATGGCAGGCCTGGCCACCGGGGCGATTATCATGGGACGGTTTTGCGATAGGATAAAAAGATCGCTCCGCATATATGCCTTGATCGAACTTTTTATCACGTTTACCGTTTTCCTTTCCCCATGGGCGTTAAGAATCGTCAGCAGCTTTTATGTATGGTTCTGGCAAACTTATTATCCCAGCCGGGGGTTCTCGATCCTCGTTCAGGCGATTCTCTCTGGCGTGGTTATCTTTATACCGACAGTCCTCATGGGCAGCACCCTGCCTTTATTAGCACGTTTCATCAGCACCACTGTCGAAGATTCGGGACGTCTGATCGGCAGACTATATGCCGTTAATACCTTAGGTGCTGCTTTAGGGTGTTTCATGGCCGGTTTCGTTCTGATCCGCGCAATAGGTGTTAACTGGACGCTGCGCACATCTGTTATTGCCAATCTCATTGTGGCCTGTGGCGGTTACTTCCTATACCGGATGTCGCTCGATTATTCAAAGCAAAAACGACTCGTCCCAGAAAAACAATCGGAAAAAATAAGAATGCGCGCTTTGTCACATGCGGGGCTAAGACCTCTGGCTGTTGCTTTCTTTCTGAGCGGCCTCGTTTGTATCGGCTATGAATTATTCTGGATGCGGAGTATTGTTTTCTCGGTCGGATCTTACACCTATGTTTTTAGTGCCGTTTTAACGATCTATCTGATCGGGAATGTGGTGGGGACCATACTAGGGGCACACGCCGTCAGGCATACATCTGAACCTGGTAAAATTTACGCAGTCATCTTTACAGCTCTGGGGCTCTGCGGAGTCTTGTATGTTCCCTGGTTGCATTTCTGTAATTTCACACTTTTTTCTCCGGAATGGACGCGCTTAATGCGTTTGTACCAGTTTGGGGGAATCCTACGTATGCTAAAACCCCTGCTCCAATGCGCTGTCTTTTTTTTGATACCGTCGATTATTATGGGTTTTGGATTCCCTTTTATGATTCAGGCCTGGGTCAATCGAGCCCGTAAAATCGGCATGTCAACCGGCTTCGCCTACAGCCTAAACACTTGGGGGGCTGTAACCGGAGGCATCCTCACCGGTTTCATCGTCATTCCTGCTTTGGGTGTCCAAGCGGGCATCGCCAGTTTCGGTCTCATCGTCATGTGGGTGGCCGGGTGGCTGTGGTTTTACTTTTCAAGGGAGAGACATCAGGGCTGGCTTCTATCCGGCATTTTTTTAATCACAACCGTTTGCATGGCGGTCCTTGTGAACCTCATCCCTCAGGACCTGTTCACGCGCAGCGTGGCTTTATGTTCAATTGAACCCCACTACAAGGTCCTGGCCGTGAAAGAAGGGATCAATACAACCGTATCCGTGCATCAAAGCCCCGAAGGAGATTTATATCTTTACACTGCAAACTGCATGGTAGCGGGAACGGCGCCGTTTTATCGGGCCGATCAAAAGATGCTGGGACATCTGCCGGTTATGCTGAACGCTCAGGCGGACAGTGTCCTGACCGTCGGTTTCGGAACAGGCGAAAGCTCCATCTGCCTCCTGAAACATAATATCCACACGGTCGACGCGGCAGAAATCGCTCCAGAGGTAGTGGATATGGCCATAAAATTTTTCGCGCATCTGAATAAAGGGGAATCCATTCGGGATGACGTTAATATTATTTACATGGATGCAAGGAACTATCTTACACTCACAAAAAAAAAGTACGACGTTATCGTTAACGACTGTTCAAGCATCCGTGGATTCGCAGAAAACAGCTCTCTTTATACCCAAGATTATTTTCAACGCGCGATGAAACGCCTGACTGACAACGGCATGTTTATGTCATGGATCAATAATTACTCCACGGAAGGGTTTCAGGTTGTCAACAGCCTTTTGGGTACAATGCTAGAAGTATTTCCTTACGTAACGCTTTGGTATACCATTCCGGAACCCGCTGAGTTTTTCTTGATTGTGGGTTCCCTAAGACCGCAATACTTTTCTATTCAACATATGGAGAAAGAATTCAATAACCCACTCGTCGCCGAGAGCTTAAGGAAGGTCAACATTCATAGCGTGACGGACATCCTGAGTTGTTATGTGGCCGATGAAAGGGATATCAAAAAATTCCTGAAGAATTATCATGTAAACACAGACGACAAACCCTATATTGAATTCAGTACAGAACCTAGTTTTGAGGGATACGCGGCCTCCCGGGAATTTTATAAAACGGTGCGTTCCCATTCTCTTCATCAACATCTTGACTGGACCGGTATCCCGCAGCTGCGGAAGCAGGAATATCTCAAACGCTATGCCGATCTATTGGAAATCTCAGATTATATTCTGAATGCGCAAACATCTTCGACAACCTACGAAAAACTTGAATATGCCTTGCGGGGGCTTAAAAAAATGCCTGCCAACCAAACCCTGCTGAAGATAAAATATTCCTATGAACAAAAAGTCTTCCTGAGAGCCGTGCAGGGAATTGCGGAAAATCGACTCGGCGGGGTTGCTTCTCTTGCCGATCATTTTCTTGAGCTCGATCCTCATTCGCATTACTGGTGGGTGCTGCGATCGCAAGTTTATTTCCAACAAAACAATATGAAAGAAGCCATAAACGCCGCGAATCAGGCCCTTCAACTCGCGCCGAATGATCCAATAACCCGTTACAATCTATGGAATGTCCGCTCTGGCAAACAAGATTATCGCAAAATCCTAGAAATGATAAAATAAATACCGATCGAAACGATTTTCACATTCGTTTCCTCGATGATTATCTTAGCTGGATTTCTTCATCTTTAGCTTAGTTGAAAAACAGTTCCTGCTTCTATTTTTCA
>Ga0272442_10003328_pt1 | contig 22652 bp, 19 predicted proteins | sample SSMForm2O_FD_200262 | JGI IMG/M metagenome (GOLD analysis project Ga0272442, IMG submission 200262) | Marine sediment archaeal communities from Little Sippewissett salt marsh, Falmouth, MA, United States - SSM-Form-2O | ecosystem: Environmental > Aquatic > Marine > Wetlands > Sediment ...
GGCAATAGAAGCCATAAAAAAGAAAAAGAAATTTCAGGATGTCTTAAGGCAGGATTATTCTACGACTAATGAGGAAGCCTATGTACAGGATCTGATTCCTATGGCAGTCGAAACGAAATACCCCATAGCAGTAATCGATGAAAATAAAAAATTGCTTGGTATTATTGTAAGGGTTTCTGTATTATCAGGATTAACACAGGATAGCTCAGAATAAATAAAATTAGTTTAAAGTCTTTTTAGAATGATTAAAATGACACTATTTACTTGTTTATTTACCATGTAAATAGAAAATAATTTGAGTTATTGATTATGCCGAAATATTTTATATTTTATAACTTAATTTAATAATTTTTCCATATACTTATTTAGCTTAGCACAGGATATCTTATACAAAATTTGCGAAAATCGTCTACTGATCTCCACCATGTTTAAATAAATAAAGCCTTTTAGCGATCTAATTGATAATATTTTTCATAGAAAATATTATCAATAGGGAGAAAATATCGAGCTAATAATATGTAGAAATATTGATAAATGATATTCAAGAAGAAAAATACCTGATTTATGATTTTGCTTCTACATGTTTAGGAAATTGGCTTTTGCTAGGCCACTTTTGTTTGAAAAATATACTATGGTATTTGGATTTATCGAATATATTTTTTTGTGCAAAGAATAAAAATGCTATAATATAAATGATTATTTACTGAAATATCATAAAATATTCAAAAATAAAAAATTCGAATAGTTTTATTGCTTTTTAATATTTTCTTTCTAATGCCAAGCAAAAACGACCATTCGACTAAATGAATATTTTATAAAATAGGAATACTTTGTGTCAGTTATAAAATATAAATATCCTGAAAATGTTAGTGATAGAATAACTGTGTTAAGTCTTAAGACTATAAATAAAAATAAAGAGGTGGATTCTTATGTTTCCCAAAGCAAAGAAAGACTCAAAAATGACTGGCTTGCCTCCCGGGACACTCATACATATTGGAGAAAGAAAAATTGAAAATGTAAAAATAACTCTGATTGATTATAATAAATCGGAAAACCGTGAAATAATCGTAAAAGATATTGAAGGATGTTTTCCCTTTAATCAAGAATCACAGGTTACTTGGATAAATATTGACGGTATTCACAACAGTGAAGTCATTGAAAAAATCGGAAATCATTTGCAACTTCACCCACTTCTTTTAGAAGATATCATGAATACTCATCAGCGTCCCAAGATGGAAGATTACGAAGATTATTTGTTCATGGTTTTGAAGATGATTTACCAAAACAGTGAAGAGGATAAGTTAGAAATCGAACAGGTAAGTCTAATTCTCGGTCCAAAATATGTTATTTCATTTCAAGAAAGAGAAGGGGATGTATTTAATACTATTAGGGAGAGGATAAGAAAAGATAAAGGGAAAATCAGAAAAATGGGGGCAAGTTATCTTGCATATTCATTAATTGATGCAATTATAGATCATTATTTTGTACTTTTTGAAGTAGCCGGTGATAAAATTGAAAGGATTGAAGAAGAATTAATAAATGAACCCAACCCAAAAACCTTGCAGTCAATTCACAATTTAAAGAGAGAAATGATTTTTTTACGCAAATCGATTTGGCCCCTACGTGAAGCGATCAATGGATTAAATAAAACAGAATCAACTTTAATGGAAGAATCTGTGGAACTTTATTTTAGAGATGTGTATGATCATACCATACAAATTATTGATACGATTGAATCATATCGCGATATGATTTCCGGTATGCTTGATATCTATCTTTCAAGCCTTAGCAATAAGATGAATGAAGTCATGAAAGTTTTAACCATTATTGCGACCATATTTATCCCCCTTACTTTTATTGCCGGTATATACGGAATGAATTTTATATTTATTCCTGAATTACAATTTCGTTGGGGATATTTTGCCGTTTTATTTGTTATGGCACTTGTGGCTATGCTAATGGTTATTTATTTCAGAAAGAAAAAATGGCTATAGCGGAAGAGAAGACAAGAGAAGGGGATAAACAAATATAGGTCACAAATAAAAGACTTGGAAGTAAAATAAATTTTATAAGATTATTTTTCTCTGTTTTCTTTTGTTAATGTTTCAATTTGCTTTTTTTGCCTGGCAATCAATCGTATTCTTTTTATCTTGGATATTATGGTGACAAAATAGCTGGTTAATATACCGGCAATAAAGGTAGAGATTAATATAAGAGTCATCGAGCCTTGTATTTCCCAATTCAAAAAATGCACGATAAGAGGAAAGGGATTTTGAAGGGAAAAAATAAAAATGAAAATTGCAATGATCACAGCCAAAATTAAATAAATTTGCATAAAATTCTCCTTTCGATATTACATCAAATAATTTCAGGGTAATGCCTGCCAGAAAATGATGGATTTAACGGTTTATTACTCTTTCAATTATTATGAATTATTATTTACCAGAAAGATGGTTTGGGATGGATAGGCAAATTCAATTCCCTGTTTTTCAAAAGTTTCTTTCAGTTGAAAATTAATTTCCTGTTGAATGTCCATATATTTTTTATAGTCATTACTATGGATATAATAGACAACTTCGTAGTTCAAACTAAAATCACCATAAGATGAAAAATGAACTCGATCATAGGTTGTTTCCGGTATTTTTAGGATAATATCTTTAACTATTTTGGGAATCTCTTTTAATTTTATTAAATCAGTTTGATAGGTAACTCCAAATTGAAATGCTATTCGGCGCTGATTCATTCGCTTATAGTTTTTAATTCTGGAATTGGTTAAATCCTGATTAGAAAAGATTAATTGTTCTCCGCCCAAACTATTTAAACGGGTTGTTTTAAGTCCAATATAAGCAACGGTTCCTTTAAAATCATCCACAATAATAAAATCACCAATTTCAAAAGGGCGGTCAAAAAAGATAATAAAATAACTAAACAAATCCCCGAGAACGGTTTGAGCTGCAAGGGCAATAGCGATACCACCAATACCTAAGCCGGCGACCAGAGTGGATATTTTAATTCCCATATTATCCAAAACAACGATAAAAACTATACTCCAAACGATAAATTTAGTAATGGTAATGATGCCTTTTAAAGCTTGTTTTTTGGACTTATCCTTTTCTTTTTTTACCCAATAGGTTTCCAGGCCATAAATAGTGATGGATAACATAAACTGAACGCCGAAGAAAATAAGCAGAATCGCAACGAAAATATTAAAAAAATGTTCAATTTGCGATTCCATTGCTAGTCGTCTAATGCTGATATAGAAAGCACCAAAATACAGCAGATTAAGAAATGTTTTTATTTTTTCTTCAAATGCTTTTACAAATTTATCATCGATGCTCGTGGTGGTTTTTTTCGCATAAGTATTAATTAGTCTTAAAAATAATTTCCTTGAAATGTGCATTAATACAATAAGTAGAATAAAAATAACAATTGAAAAAAGGTAATCGATGACTCGATTGCCCAGATAGGTTATTTGTAGAAATTCATTAATCATCCATATATCCTCCTCCGAATGCGTATAATCATCATTGAAATTAAAAAAGAATCTTAAATATTTTATTTATTATATAATATTATCTTTGTTAAATTGCAAGATTTTTTGTAAAAAAAGATAATACATACAAATAGTAAAGCGAGGAAATAATTTTATTGCAAAATGATCATTGAAGTATTTCTGCATTACTGAAAATATCTGAAACTCATTTTAATAGTGAAAATTCTTTGGACATTGGAATAGATTACTATTCTTTTCAATTTATGAAAAACTTGTAAGATGCCAATTTTAGAATTATTTTTTATCATGTCTTTGAATGAAGAATGTTAGGTTTTTGGATAATTATTTTTTATGTTTCATTAAAATAATTCTTAATTTTCTCAATAATCTGCGGTTCGGTTAATTTATCAGTAGTTTCAACAAGGGATAACTTATTGGATAAATGTTTGTTATCATGTTCAATTTTCTTTTGTAATTCAATTTTTGCTTCCCCTGGACCGAAAATATAGATTTTTTTTGCATCTTTAAGCAGGTCAATGATCTTTTCAAAATAGATATTTAGATGTTTTCGATATCGAAGATCTCTTTTATTTTCAGAGGTTGATCTTTGAATCCCATAGGGCACATCTGATCTTGAACCACCTTTTAGTCGATAGCGTCCTTCGATATTTGATGCGATATGCATAATTTGATGGTTTCCCCCCATTAACTTAACGATGGTCGCTTTTTCATGATCAATCCATAAACCATACCGTTTTTCCATTCCATGCCTCCTTATTTTGATAATAAAAAGGGATGCTTTATTTAATTTTAAACATTTAATCTAAGATAATAGATTTGATAAAATATTTATGTTCTTTTATCTTTATTTAAAGTTTACTCTTTATTCCATACATACGTCCACCATATTTACCTGCAATGAGGTAAGAAGTGATAAATGCTTTACGGTCATATGTCAAGGCGATATCTCTAACTTTAGGGAAATAGTCTCTGTCACATATTATACGAAGAACTTGAATTTCACCATCTTTGCCATAACCAGTATTACGGGTAACACCGAATCCTTCATCCCAAAGAGTTTTTTCAATTTCTTTCCATTTCATTTTTGAGATAATCCCTACCGAAATGATTTCTTTGGTAATTTTTTCAGAGATATGTATACCAACTATATTGCCAAAAGCAAAGCCACTGCAATAGGCAATAACATTCAACCAATTACTTATATCCTGTATGACTTTACTAACTATAAGAATAAAGATTAAGACTTCAACAAAACCGAGCATAGCAGAAACAAGTTTTTTTCTTCTTATTATCATTTGAACTCGAAAGGTACCAATAGATACATCCAAAATTCTTGATATAAAAATAATTAGTGCTCCCACATAAACGTTCGTACCCATTACAGTATTTATAATATTCATTATTGTATCCATTTTTGCTGCCTTTCATATTTTTTTATTTCAAGATTATCTAGTTTTAAAAGAGATATTATTTAAGTCAATAAGCAAGAAAGTTTAACTATTTAACATTTCGACAAATATTAGTAAAAACCTTTAATTTTTAAAAATTTAGTAAGAAAAATTCAAAGAATACCAAGGACACAAAATTAATGATTCAAGATAAATTACAAAATACTAAAAGTATGTATCTAAGCGAGTATTAATTCTCTATTTTTATCAAATAGTTTAAAAACCAGAAAACAAAAATATAAGGCATATAACTGAATTGTAGAAAATGATTATAATAAAAACATTGTCTTTTGTTTGATTTTTGAAAATAAGGCAGATACTAATACATATAAAGCCAAATCAATATTCTATATAGTCTCTATAAATCATTTTAAACCAAAAAGGTTTTTTAAAATGTACATAGTAAATCAGAAATAAAAGGAAGATTTGCGTATAAAATAATTGCTAAAAAAATAATTAGGAGGTCATTGAAATGAAAATCATTCGATTATACAGAAAATTAATGAGAAAATCTTGGCCATATTTCCCATTCTATTATTCTTGTGCTTTGCATTCTGTTTTACTTCTTTGACACAAGGAAGTAATTCATTAGAAATAAGAAGAAATATCCAAATTACCAATCCCAATCCAATATTTTCGTTAAGGATAGAATTGGATAAGAGAGAAGGATCCAGCTTCATTCCGGGAGAAAGAATGTTGCTGTCATATGAATGTTCTAAAGATGCCTATATTGCCTTTTACCAATATGATTGGGAAGGAAGAATCAAAATCATCTTTCCCAATAAATTGGTTCCAAAATATTTTATACGGGGAGGACGTAGCTATCAGATTGAAAATATGATTCCATTGGATAGCAGCTTTGGACCAGGCTATATTCAAGGATTTGTTACCAACAGACCTTTGCTGGCGAGGGACAGATTCCCAGATATTCTGTCAAGTCGCGACTATCCCGTCATCAGTTTTGATATGCCTGATTTTAACGCAAATTTACGCGGCTTGCTTAATCAGCTTGCCCGGTACAATTGTGTTTCCAGTAATATTGTTGAATTTCAAGTAGTACGTCCCTATTATGCCTCGGAACAAGTGGATAGGGTCATGGCCATCTCAGATCTGCCGGGAGCCGAAATCTATTTGGATAATCAATATTACGGAATAGCCCCATTCGTATTGAAGATGTGCAGACAGAGAAACATCTTATCGAATTGGTTATGCCGGGATACAAAAGTTTGAACAGAACAATTGTTATCACCGGCAAACAAATCCCCAGGTAGAAGTTCAACTGACGCCTATACAACGTTTTAGAGAGATTTCCCTAATCTGTGATCATGTCAATGCCACTGTCTTTCTGGATGGAAAGAAATTCTGTAAAACTGCAGCGAAAAGTCATTTTGCCATTTTTAATGTCAAAGAAGGATATCATGAATTAACGATCATCAAACCGGGATTTTTAACTTGGACAGAGGTTGTGAGGGTTTCGGAAGAAGAATCACTATCTGTCTATGCTTATCTTTTAAATAGAGCCCTTGCTTAGATTGTCTTAACCAGTTTAACTTGACTTATTTTTGGCTGATATTTTCGATTAAATCGACCAGTTGCAAAGCAATTTCATTGTCTGTCTCCTGAGCATCCAAGATCTCTTGGCTACTAATCGAGCGACCGTAAAAAGCTTTGTTTTCTCCGCGATCGGCATGCACAACTGAACCTTCCAGAGTAAAGCCGGCATAGATGCCTTTACTGTAGGAATAGGTATAGATCGAATCATTAAAGTCAATATCTGCCTGTAGAGAATCTCCCAGTGGTCCGGGGGCAATGCTAAAATTAGCCTCTATATCGAAATCTGCCTTTTTAAATCCGGCCATGCCAACATCATCCATTACAAGTAATATCAGAGAAATATCCTGGATACCGACCTGCGGTCCGACTGATGCGGTTTTGATTTCAATAAATGCAGGTCCATACCACTTTTTTGTATAATTATCCTTACGGAACACTAAACCTTCTCCAAATTGCACGCCAAATCCCAATTCCATCTTGATTAATTTGGGTAAAATAACAATGCCTTCTAACTGTCCGAAGGCCCCTGCACGGTCTTCCCTTGATGCCATTTCTTTCAAAACTTCTTTGGCTTTATTGATTTTGGATTCTCTACGGTTCATGTCTGCAGAATAAATATTGCTGTTGATAAAAACTAGAGCGAGGATGATAATTAAAGTGAGTGTGAATTTTTTCATTGCAATCTCCTTTCTTTTATTTAAAGACGATTTTTTTCATTAATAGTTTCTTCTTTTAAAAAATAATATTTGTGTTTTCGCATTCATTTCTGAAACATAAAAATAAAGCAATTATTCTGAGAGTAATAATATTAATGTAGCTACTGACAAAATGATTGATTGGAATGACTTTGTGAAATTTATCCTGGAAATACATAAAGGAATGCTTACTATAAATTATTTTTTTTCTATATTATCAATATGATAAAACTTGTGAGAATCCTTTTTTTTAGATGGTATTTTTTTTGAATACAATGGATCTTTTTTGTAAAATTAATATAAAAAAAGAAGGATTTTTAAAACGGACAAAAAATAAATAATAAGCGGATATATCATTATGTTAAACTTTTTTATAATATTAAATTTCTTTGGATTCATTTATAAAACATAACCTTAAAGAATTTTACCAAAATAATAGAATATAAATTTATAAAAAACAGCAAAAAATCTGGATTCTCAGTTACCTCTATTAATCCTACAACGGGTAGATGTATCAAGAATGTTTTTGGAATGAGAAAATAAATGTCTTCAATCAATTTTTACAATTGTTTCTCAAATAAAACTGTTTTCGGACCATGGTTTATTCTTTTCCCAACTATTACAGGTATAAAATAAATTGAAAAAAAGGCTATTTCTCGATTTAAGAAAGAAGGAAACAAAAGTATAAAAAACGTAACAAGTATCATAATCATTTATTTTGACAAACTCATTAATAAATCAAAAGATATAAAAGAACAAATAGTAATAATAAAATCAGGATGATATTCGGTTAAAAAATTTGTTTTTTGAGATGGAAACATCAGCTAGGCAGCAGGATAGGGAAGGAATTATCGAGTTAATAAGATGTAGAACTTGGAAAATGATATTCAAACACAAAAGTATCAATTTTATGATCTTCTTATGCATATCCAGAAAATCGGCTTTAACAATGTCGACTTCTATAAAAAGAAAAATTTCCTGTATTCGGATGTTAGCCTACAACCTGCATCTACTTTTTCTACTAAAACCAATAAATGCACTAATCTAATGCTTCTATTGATTTTAGTAGTGCAATTTTTATTTGGCAATATATGCTTTATTTTTCTTTAGTAAAAAATATCATTCACTTTAATTAAGGATTAAAATTCTCTCAGATTAAATGTAGAAGATTAGATAAACCTATGTAAGCTCTTACAATAGGTTTTAAAGAGGATGTTATACCGATTTCAATATTTTATTAAAAATAAATAAATCAGTAAAAATATTTAAAATCATAATACAGTTTTAATATTATGAAAATAATCCAAGCCTCACTTGAATAAAATCGAAAATAATATCCGGGATGCTGACGGGACAGCATTTTTCCAATCCTTTAAAGCCTGGAGAAGAATTGGCTTCACACACTTTAAAATGTTCACCATCAAACAATAAGTCAACACCGGTTATGTCCAGTCCTAAGATTCGGGAACTTTCTGTTGCCAGCCATTCAATTTCTTCATTTACCGGATATTTTCTTACTTCTCCGCCACGGGAAAAATTAGCTTTAAAACTTCCGTCTTTTGATACCCTTTCCATGCAGGCAATAATTCTTCCTCCAATAATAAAAACCCGCAAGTCTCTACCTCGGCTGTTATGAATAAATTCTTGTATGATGAAATTTTTAGTTGTTTTTGCTGTATCAATTAGCTGCATCAAATCCTCTAGATGACTTTTACTTTCACATAAAAATACACCGCTTCCTTGGGCGCCGGATATTGTTTTTACTACTACCGGAAACCCAATCATCTTATCAATGAGGTCAATATTTATTGGAGAACGCGCAAGCATGGTTTTGGGGACAGGTAAATTACTGGCAGCTAATATTTGTTGTGTATATAATTTATCTTTGACAGTTTCAATGCATTCAGAAGAATTAAAAGTAGGTATTCCCAATCTTTCTAAGTGACGAATGATGGCTAATGAAAAATAGGGGGTTTCGGCTCCCTGTCTTGGTAAAAGAAATTGAGGTAATTGGATTAATTTGTTATCCAGGATAATACTTTTTTTATCTTCACGGGTTACTATTAAATCAAATTGGTCTGGTTTGAAAATATTTAATTTGATATTTCTCCTTTTGGCAACCTCTATAAAACGTAATATTTCATAAGAAGCGTTTTTTATTTCTTCTTCTTTTATTTTACTAAGAATCCATCCTTCCATTTATTTCTCCTTTATTGATTGTAATAGTTGTGAAAATATATGATAAAAAATGATGAAATTTTCCCCAAGAACTTCTTTGTTTTTTTAATTTTACAATTGAGGGAAACATATAATTTGTAGTAATAATTACATTAATCATATATACCCTTAAAGTTGCTTTTTGTCAAGTTAAAACACGATGCTTTTAATTAAAAGTTAAGTTGTAATCCGAATTTAATTTCCGTACTGTTTTTTTCCAGTTCATAAGCATTGATTTCTAAGTTAAAGGATAGATCCGGTTTAAACTGATAGTCAATACCAAGACTCCTTGTACTGAATGCGTCAAGAGAGGTAGTGTAAGTGAGAAAAAGATCTTCATTGACAGCTTTACCTATTTCGATTCCTGTTGTTTTAAAATTAAGATCATAAAGGGACGTTGATTCAATGTTTTTGTCATAGAGAGTCTCTATTCGAAAAACGTCTAATCCAAGGTATCCCGCTATTTGATCTTCAGCTTTTTTGAGGAATTTCATGCTTAGGCCTTGAAAAATCAGATTAATAATATCCTCCTTAAATAATTCTCCTACTTCTCCCTCTGATAGATTGAGAATATTTTTATTCAGAGTCAATAATGAAATTATTTCTGGTTCTGATAAAGCTGGTTGAGAGGAAAGTAAGACTTGGGGAGAAGAAATATTTCCGGAAATAGTTAGAAAAACAGTAGTTTGGCCTATTTTAGCATTGGCCTTGATATCCATTAATATATCAGTACCGGTAAATTCATTTATCAGCAGTTTACCTTCGGTAAATTGGAATTTCTGTTCAAGAAAAACAAAATAACCTTTTCCGACGAATAGATTTCCGGTAAAAATAGGCTGAGACAATTCCCCTTTGATATTTATTTCTCCACCTATTATCAAATTGATGTTTGGTGCCGAAAATTGAAAATCATCTAAAACTTTAACGAAAAGATCAAGATTAACTTTTGAGAAAATGAGAGAATCATTCCTCCCGGACTTAAACTGAAAATTTGGAACCCCTTTTAATGTTCCATCAGAAAAAACAAATTCACCTTTTATTTTGGGAGAATCAAGAGACCCATTGATTTCAGCCAGGAAATATGTTTGGGCTGTTAGAATATCCTGATAAATGAGTTTCCCGCCTCCATTCCCTATTTTTATTCTAAGATCATTTGGCAGAAAATTAACCAATTTGAAATCCCCGGAAATATTAATGAGATTGTTTTCAAGTAACAGGGTCATCTGGGGAATTTTTACCAGGTTATTCACGATATCGATCTTTGCATCAATATTACTCAAGGTAATCGGAGCGGTAGTCAATTCCAGGTTTCCCTGATTAATGGTGAGATTTCCATTAAAAACAGGTTTACCGATAGTGCCGGATAGATTCAGGATAAGATTGGTGATACCCTGAACTTGCCTGAATTCTTTATCCCAGAATATCTGGATAAAACTTAAATCGGTATTCTCTAAGCTGACTTTAAAATTCAAGGGTAATTGGTTAAAATCTTGTTCTTGATTTTCTCCTTTTTTAGAAACAATGAATGGAAAGGGTATCTTTCCCTGAGCCATGATTTTAAAATCCTTTTGATAAGTAATGATTAATTCTTTTATTTCAAACTGATTGTCTTTCCAGTTTACTTTGCTTTGAAGATTTTCAAATTCAAAATCTCGAAAATAACCGTTTTCTATCTGTAGCGATGTGGCAATGCTCGGTTGATCAAGCGAACCCTGAAATGTACCGGAAATATCCATTTTTCCCTTTATCTTTTCCTCGAATTCAATAAGTTGAGCCATGCTTTGCAAATCAAATTCGATTGCCTTAAATTCCATATCTAATAAGTTTTGAGCTATATCCAGGCGTCCTTTCGCAAAAAATTCTCCTTTTTTCTGTTTTAGTACTAATTCCCTCAAGTTAATGAGCGATCCATTTTTTTCAAAAGTTAATTTTAATTGTTGCTGCAAATCTGTTTCTTCTTTTAAGGTTGAGAATTGAGAATTCAAAAAAAACTTCTGAGAAGTTAAGTTTCCAATTATTTCTAGTTTTCCATCTATTTTTGAAGGAAGCATGTTGCTTATTTTTAATTCTCCAAAACCAGATATATCTATAAATTGTTTTAAATTATTATTAAAATCAATATCCAGAAAAAAAGGAATATCTCCTTTCAAGTCAGCTTTTCCCATAATACGAATGTTCATTTCATCCTGTTTAAAATTCAATTCTTTTAGTGTAAGTTGGTAATGATTTTTTATCCAGTTTATCAAAATATTTGGTTCCGAAAGGGTAACATTTTCAGAGCGACTGCTGTCTGACGTTAAATCAAACATAATATTTCCATTGCCAAAATAATAATCTTTCATGGAAACTTCTTCCAGGTTTAATCGACTCTCCAGAGAAAGGTTCGGCCAGTTACCTTGCAAGTCTATAACACCATGAGTCCAACCTGATAAATGTTCTTCAATATTTAATAATTCACTTAAATAACTCATATCCAGTCTGTCTAATTGCAGTGTTAGATTAATTTGTTCTTGTGTATTTTTTCGCAGACCAACCTGCCCTTTAGCAGTTAATTGAAGATTATGATTACTTAAAAAAACGTTATTAAAATGCAAGAAGGGAAATTGGTAGGATATATCTCCTTCAAGATTATCGACAGTGTTATTTCCCCAGTGAATGCTCTCCAATTTTAAATTGCCTTTTATTTGAGGATCCGAAAGACTACCATGAACTTTACCGACAATATTCCCAATTCCATTAAAATTTTCAAGATTAGGTAGAAGTGGGAAATCTTGTAATAAAATAGAATCACCCTTAAATTGAAAATTCAATTGATTTTTGGATAGCATTTTTCCGAAAAAAGTTAGTTGATTTTGAAGATAGGATAGAGTAAGATTATTAATTTCAAAAGAAAAAAGATTAGCCATATTCATTTCCAATTGGACTGTAATGGCTTCTTTTAAGGGATTTTTCAATAAGTTTACTTCCTGAGCGGTTAACAGGCCGTTTAAATTGATAGGGGAGTTCTCCTGGAGAATTCCATCTGCATTGATATTTCCGGATATGACACCTGAAAATGAATCAAAAATAACTATTTTTTCAAAGACAGAATTTCCCAAATCAAGTTCATTAAAAGATGTAGAAAGATGATAAGTTGGAATGGGGGTTTTTAAATCAATATTGCCTTCCAGCGCTATTTTAGCATCCTCCCACTGAGTTACTAAGGATTCTATCACAAGATTATTTTCTTTAAATGAGAATAAAAGGTTCGTATTTTTAAATTCCAAATCTTCGATATTGAGCAATAAGGAATTAAACATGCCTTTCATCTGAAAATCATCGAGATTACCTTTTAAGTTCATGTTTAGTGAAATATCCCCATCTGCTAAAAGATTGGATTCCGGAACATATTCTTTCAATTTTTCTCTTAAAACAGATAAAGAAGCATCTTTTGCTTTTAAATCAAGGTCAAAATTAAGGAATTCTTCAATCGAAAGCATTCCGCTGATAAAGAATGGCTGCTTATATAAAAACCCTTGAAGCGCATTGATTTGAATATCTGAATCTTTGAATTGAATTGAACCGTAAATATTTTCAATGAATATTCCATCAAGAACATTGGGTCTTAAATCGACGTCCATAAGCGATGCTTCACCCTGCCAGGAAATTTTATTTTGCTCTAAATTTGAATTCGTGTTTAATGATAATTTTAGATCAAGTCGACCCTTTTCCAGATTTAATAATTCAGCATCATTTATATAATATTTAAAATCCATTATATCAACATTTTTAAGCTGGCAATTGACAGAATAATACGGTTTGTTGATAAATAAATATCCCTGTAGGGCGATCGATGAATCCACTTTCTTTATTTTTCCATTCATTTCAAATTCAACTTTAGGTAGCTCAAATAAATTGAAGGAACCATTCAAGTCTTTAAACTCTGTGATAATTCTTTTATTTTTCTGTATGGCATTATCTTGAAAGAGAAGGAAACTGTCTTTAAAAGTTATTTTATTAAACGTGAAATTACTACTCACCATTTCCGATTGAAGATTGATATTTTCTAGAAGAGTAAACTGTCCATTGATATCTCGCTGAAGATTTAATTGGGCTTTTTGAAAAATGAGTTGTGAAATCATTAATCGCCAGTTTTTCAATGATGGAAAAGACCACGAAAATTTAAAATTTATAATAACTCTCTCTGATTCTAATAAAACTTTTTTTTCTCCGGAATCCATAGTGTCCGAAAGGATGAGATTAGATAAAAGCAATGAACGGAAAGAAATCGATTGGATTTCATCGATGGCTACATTTTTATTCAGGTTATTTTCCAATTGTTTGATAATGATTGTTTTTAAATAATTTTTGGATAACTGACTATTTAAAAGAAAAAGATGGATTGTTCCAAGGATTGTGATCAATAAAATGAGAACCAGTAAAGGCAGTAATATTTTTTTCTTAAAATGAATCATCTGGTAAATTTACCTCTTTAATTAAACTTTACAAACCATGGATAATAAATGGCAACTGAAAAAAGTGTATGGTAGTATATATATTATGATGAAGCTATATTGTAGAGAATAATTTTTGAAATATCTTTTTTATATTTTACCATAAACTATAGTTGAAATGACAAAAATGCAACAATTATGGTTGTTAACGACATAATAACCTATCGTTTTACATTTATATTTTTTGTGCAAATAATAAAAAAAATTGAATTATCTTTATTATTTTTTAATTCATTTTCTGCTCCCAGTCAAAAGCTGTTCATTCAACCAACTGAATATTTTTTGAAATAGTACTTCTTTGTGATGATTATAAAATATTATTATCCTGAAAATGATAGTGATGGAATATTTTACTTAAATGTTCTGGACGTATCCAATGAATAAAGAGTCGAACAATTACCAACCATTCAGCTTCCTGACGAAGGATTTTTCTTTTTTAGAAAATATTTAAAAAAAAGAAGGATTTTAAAAAACAACAAAGAATATAAATAATATATAAGAATGTATGTAATATATATACCAATAAAGCTGCATTTCACTCAAACATTATCATAAAAAACTGCAATAAACACGCACCACCATTCTGATAACGAAACCATTTAAAAAACCAAACTGTCAAAAAAATATGTTTAACTAATATATTGCAAATTCATGATGCAGTTATTTAAGACAAGAGAAAGGTTTTTATTTAAATAGTTGTCAATTTAATAAACAATCCAAAGAAACAGGTGCTACGTTTAATAACTTGTTTTAATTCTGCATAAAGGTACCATGATAAAATTATCTGTTTATTTCAGAATTTAACTAAACCATCTTAAATATAATTTAGTAAATAGAATAAGTATGATTAGGATGCTGAACATTCTCTTTATTTAAGATGTTTAAATTTCGTGTATTTATTATTCAAAAGATTAAATTAATATAATTATTTGGAGCATAATCTGTTTATTATCTTTAAAAATAAATATTTTATTTTTAAAATTTACACATAAAAGGGGGATAAAAATGAAAAACAAGAGAACGACTAATTTTAAATATTTCAGCTTTTTATTTGTGATAATCATTTTTATATTGATGACCAGCTGTCATGGAACATCCCCGGTTGGACCCATCATCAATTCCTTTTTACCTAATGTTAACATTATCAATGAAGGTGATACTGTCATCTTGAGCTGGGTGGTTAATGATGCAAATTCTATAACCATCAATCAGGGTATCGGAAATGTTTCTCTAAGCGGTTCTGCCTCTGTATCTCCAAATGAAACTACTATCTATACCTTAACCGCTACCAATGATTCTGCTACAAGCACTGCCACAGTAACGATTACGGTTAGCCCGGCTATCGTTGAACAGAAAATCAGCATTCAACCGGGGCTGGAAGATGGGAAAGATGCTTACGTTAGCTCAAAAATACCATCTGATAATACTGGAAACAGCCATTATCTGTATATTGGGAAATATACTATGCATCTGTCCAGATCCTATCTCCAATTTAAAACAAATGTTCTTCCGGCTGATGCTATTATTATAGATGCATGTTTAAAATTATTTCACACCAATACCGCAGATTTTAATATTAATTTGCATCGAGTAACTGAAAGTTGGAAAGAAAGCATGGTTACCTGGAATAATCAACCTGATTTTTATGCAATACCGGAAGACACAATTGCTGTTCCTGATGAAATGTTTAATTGGATTTTTTGGGATATCACACCCTTGTTGCAAGGATGGATAGATGGGAGCATTAAGAATAATGGTGTCGTCTTTAAAAAGGATATTGAAGTGCCTGTGATGGATGGTCTACTCGAATGTTATTCTTCAGACAATTCAAATGATCCTTCATTACGACCCAAACTGGAAATCACTTATTATCTCCCTTAAAATTGGTCTATTTAGATAAATATATTTATAAATTTTCCTCTTTTTTAATGAAAGGAGAACGAAGATGAAAAATAAAATATTTTCTTGTCATTTAACTTTTGTTTTGCTTCTTATATTTATGGTTTTAATGATATTGAGCGGCTGTAACGGAGGAGTTAATCCAATAGAAGAAGTTTATGGGACTTTAGATATAAATTCTACCCCTTAAGGGGCGAATGTCTATCTGAACGGAGAAGATACTGGTCAAGTTACTCCCATTATTCTTACCAATATTCCAAACGGTGAACAAATGATAGAAATACGTAAATTCCATTATAAAAATTGGGATGATGTTGTGATAATAATCGCAGGTCAAACGACATATTTAAATCCTCCATTAGTTTGGATTCCGGAAGAAAGCGTAGTCGTTCAACCGGTTGGCCAAGAAGGAAAGGATGCCGAAACAATGAGTATTTTTCCAGAAAAGAATTTTGGAGAAACTTCTTATCTGTCTATTGGGATTTTTACTGTTCCGATTGCCAGAAGTTTTTTATAATTTGACTTGAGCATCATACCTTCTGAAGCAATTATAATCAATGCCAATCTGGGGCTTTATTTTGAAAGTTCATATGAATTAACATCTCTTCCCATGGCTCTTTATCGAATTACTGAAAGTTGGAATGAAGACACCATCACCTGGGAGAATCAACCAGGTTATTTTAATGAGGCACTTGATTTAAAAATACTAAACAATGAGCAAAGCAGTGATTTTATCTATTGGCAGATTAGTGAGCTAATAAAGCAGTGGCAAAAAGGAAGCATTGCGAACCATGGTATAGTTCTAATGGATATCGACGAAAATACAGATGATGGTGAAATAGAGTTTTTCTCCTCTGATTGGACTACTGCCAGCCAAAGACCTAAGTTAATGATTGATTACTATGTTCCAAAATAAAATGCTAAATATACTTCATAAAAATAGGCTATTTATTTTTTAAAATGTGAATTGAAAACAGTATTTTATTTTAAAAAAGAAATAAGGGATTCTAACTCAATATTTCATTGCAAAGAAACTATTAAATGTAAAAAATATCATAAAAATATTATGAAAATAATGTGGTGCAACTTTCTTTCTACAGTTATTTAGGAAAAGAGACGGGTTTTTATAAATATAAACCAACGAAAAAACATAGGTTTACGTTAAAAAAAGATTGTATTACTCTTATAAACAGATTTCATTTCCAGATTAACTATTCTTTTTAAAATATAACAAAAAAATTTAAGTTTAATTAAGTAAAAAGAATAAGTATGGTGCAAGAAGCTTTAGTATTATTGAAAATTAACAGATAATTCATATTTTTGTATTTTATTCTAAAGCCTAAATAGAATAGAGTTATCAGGGATATAGACAATAATCTTTAAATGTGAAACCTTTTATTTATTTTGAAATATTTATAGAAAGGAGATATAAATGAAAAGAAAGAGTACAATTTATTTTAAATATTTTATTTCGTTACTTACGATAACTGTTTTTATTTTGATGGCAGGATGTAATGGTGCTCCTCCGGATGTTCCCATCATCAAGACCTTTTCTGCCATTCCGTCAAGCATTATTCTCCGGGGATAGTTCCAACTTGAGCTGGAGCATAACTAATGCCAACAGTGCTACCATTGACCAGGAAATTGGTAATGTTGCAGCCAGCAGCGGCACAATTTCTGTACACCCTACAGAGACAACGGAATATACGCTGAAAGCAACCAATACTGCTGGAAATGTTACTTCCAAAACCACGATAAGAGTTAAAGAAATATTGTAATTGAATTTGAATTAATTGAGACGGCTATATAAGCTCAAATAACTCATAGCTTTTCTTTATAGTAATAAGTGGATGATATAAGTTAATTCTCCATAAAAAACAAAAGTTGTTGACATGATACTTGGTGCTATTTTAATCGTTTTGATCGTCTGAATGTATAATAATTTGGGAAAATAGGATGATATGTGAAAAATGAAACGAAATATTTTTATAAAACCTATTGAGATGAAAAAAATATTTTTATTATTAGTTTTAATTTTTGGATTTTTTTATTTAATGGGATACGGTTTTTCGGGATATGTTTTTGCAAAAAAATACGAAGTAACAGACCTGTTATTTGATAATAGCCATTTTTTGAAAGTTGATGGCGTGGAATTGCATTATCGCATCTGGTTGCCCTCAAAAAGTACAAATCATGGAAATATCTTACTTGTTCACGGATTAGGTGGTTCTACTTATAGCTGGCGTTATGTCGTATCTGCCCTGATTGAAAAAGGATATACGGCAGTTGCTGTTGATTTACCGGGATTCGGACTAAGCCAACGCAAACCTGCCATACATCAGAGTTATGAAAACCGTGCATCCCTTCTTTGGAAATTCATTGATATTGTAAGCTTGGAAGGTCCTTGGCATTTGGCAGGGCATTCAATGGGGGGAGGCATAGTAGCTGCTATGGCAGTACAAAAGCCTCATGATATAAAAAGCATTATCTTGATTGATGGTTCGATCGAAGGGAGAAAAAGCCGTTTTATATTATTTTTATTACGTCCTAAAATAATAAGAAAAATAGCAGGAAAATTCATTTGCCGATTATTTATAACCAAAAGAAAAATTAAATCTTTTTTGAAATCAGCTTATGGACGTGAACCCTATCCGGAAGAAGTGGAAGGTTATTACCGACCATTACGGTTGAAAAATACCTATTTGACTTTAAGCAGCCTGTTAAGAAAAGATGTTTCCGACAGAAAATTGCCAAACAAATTAGATAAAATTATAGCTCCTGCTTTATGTCTGTGGGGAAACGAGGATGAATGGATTCCTGCAAGTAAAGGCAAAGAACTGATAGAGAGAATACCTGATGCTACTCTTTTTTTGATTGACGAAGCCGAACATTGCCCGATGGAAACCCATCCTGATATACTTAACCGATACCTTATCCGATTTTTAGAGAATTTAACTCTGAACCATTTGAATCGGAAAAAGAGATGAAAGATAAGATGATTAAATCATTTTGCAATCAAAAAAATAAAAACAATTGTGCAATAAATAATTCTTTTATTTAAACCAGTTTTCTATTAAAATAGTAGAACATTGTCGCAAAAAACCATCGTATTATGACTTTAATTCATTTTTCTAAAAATTATTTAAGATATCATATAAAAGGAGATTTGAATCATGCCGGGCACAAAGCGAAAAAATATAAAAACAGGAAGCAAGGTAAGTATTGTTCAAAAGCAAGATCAGCGTTCAGGCAAATTAACGGTAGGTATGGTTCAAAGAATTCTTACAAAATCACCTCATCATCCGCATGGCATCAAAGTTATGCTTGATAACGGGATGGTTGGCCGAGTGAAAGAAATACTTTAAAAAACTTTATCAAATAATATATAACCAAAAACTAAATCGCAAAAATTTCAGGAAACTCTAACGGATAGGATAAAAATTATATGTGAATATTGAAAAAGGTATTTTTTTATCTTCAAAGAAATGCAAAAAAAACCTTGACAACTCAACTTCTCTTAGGTCAATGAAGTAAGCATCAGATTAATGAAGTAAGCATCAGATTAATGAAGAAATTATACCTTTAACAATTTCTAACCATATCATAGATTATCGTTTATGTATAAATACTTTTATTTTTTTACTTTTTAATATTTTTTATAAGTAGAATAAAAAAAGTTTTTATTATAAAAAGTGCTTATATATAGAATTGGAATAAATATGTGTTTAAATCGTCAGTTTCTTGGAATATAAAACTTAACTTGAATATTTCTGAATCTTTAGCCGAATCCACTATTTTAAAATAGTGTGATTGAAATTCTTAATCATTGTGTACAAAAACTTTTAAAAGATTTTGGTTAATTAACAGCATAAAACATTAACATTAAACAGTAAATTAAGTAAATGGTATAAAGCCATAAGATCAAGCAATAGATACAATTCAGCAAAATTAATAGTTTAGAATATGCGTCGGATGTTTTAGTATAATATTATAATTCAATCCAAGATAATATTCGAAAAAATCAGGGGAAAAATGTCAGCAATATTACCGATCTAATGATCTAATGAAAGTATTTACAAATTATTGTGAAAAAAATATGAAGTTTTAAAATGAATCATTTTCTAAATGATTGGATGTGAAAAGGTCCGATAGATTTAAAAATTGATGTTTTGCCACATTGTTCACTTTCAACTGAGTGGCGGTATATCAACATTCATGTCAAATTAGCAAATGGTTAAAAATTGTCACTATTTGCAGCCTTATTTCGAATTGCTTTGGGCAGGGACGGATCAAATAAAAAAAGCGAATATGCCCATTCAATCACTGGACCATTAGCAATGTAGAAGAATAAACCTATTATACTGACTCGCGATTCGGTAAAGCTTTTCCTAAATAGGTTTGATCGTATTAAAAGCAGAAGGCGAAGGGGTAAGGAAATCAATAAAGCATATTATCCCTCTTGATCTTTCATTCGATATAATCGTGATTTTTTTGCCAACAAAGGTCATGAACATTATATAAAAAAGGTTGATATTTCCCAAATATCGCGTTCATTAATCAAGCCGTTACGGGAGACTACAGATCGGGGAGGAAAATCATATCGCTCTTACGCAGTATTGGCTTGTTGTGATATTGTGGTGGAGATTAGCGAAAGTTTGTGAAGTGGTTAGCCATGCCAGAACTTTTACATGTTGGCTTATTTATTGTCGATGATGTACAGGATAATTAAATGTCCGTCACGGTGGTCCAAGTTGTCATCTCATCTACGGTGAACCAATTGTTATTAATGCAGGTGTTGCTTCATATTTCATGAGGCAAACACTTTTATCCTACAATGAAATATCGAATACGCAAAAATTGGAAATCCATGACCTTTATTTTGAAGCATTACGTGCCGGTCATTATGGACAGGCAATCGACATTGACGGCATAAATCACCTTATGCCGGAAATTGTAAAAAACGGTAACTAAAGTATTCTGCAGGAAAGGATACTTTCCTGCCATCGATTAAACACTCCTGTGCCAACATCGGCACTTGCATCGATAGGTGCAATAGCCGGGTAGAGCAAGTAGAGATCAGATAAAGGCTATTAGCTAATTTTTTGAATCGATTGGGCTTGCTTTTGAGAATATTGACGATTTTCTAAATTTACGTGGATTTAAAGGAGAGCTCAAAGTTTAGGGAGAAGATAATTATTATTGTTAATATTACCTTTCCAATGGTGAAAGCCATTTCAAGATTTACCTTTTAAGGAAAAGAATGAGCTTGGAAAATACTTCAATCTAAACCCAAAATATGACATTCGTATATTCTTTAATAGAAGAAAAATGTGGTGCATTTTGTTTTTTACTGGTATGTTCTTCAACGTCATTATTGAAAGATAAGGGTTAGTTTTATTAAATTAATTAATCATTTACTTTCACTAATCTTTAAATATATCTAATATCAGTATCAACCAAAGCTTTTCAAATATATTTCTTCAACGACCTTACTGTAGATTTTTTCTAACAAAAAATATTTTCAAAAAAAGAAGGGCTCTTTACAAGTTATAGAGTATATATATAATAAATATAGTTTTAAAAAGATATTTATTTTCAGTATAGGCCTCAATTCTTTTATAACGAAAGAATAATTTATTTTAAATTATTAAAAAGAAAATATATTCCAAAGGTCTATATCTAAATACCTTTTACTATAAATAACCATGATTTAAAGGAGAAATATTATGAATGCTAAACACAAATGCCCTGTAACGGGTATGACAAGCAATGTCGCTGCAGGCGGTGGGCCTTCAAACAAAGACTGGTGGCCAAATCAATTAAATCTTAAGATGCTTCACCAACACTCGTATTTAAGTAATCCGATGGGCAAGTCGTTTAACTATGCTGAAGAATTCAAAAAACTCGATTTTGAGGCGCTAAAAAAAGATCTTTATGCATTGATGAATAACTCGCAGGATTGGTGGCCTGCTGATTATGGTCACTATGGGCCGCTCTTTATTCGAATGGCATGGCATAGCGCAGGTACCTATCGAATGGGTGACGGCCGCGGAGGTGCGGGGTCTGGTTCTCAACGCTTGGCGCCTCTCAACAGTTGGCCAGACAACGTTAATCTCGATAAAGCACGCCGTTTGCTCTGGCCAATCAAACAGAAATATGGAAAAAAGATTTCTTGGGCTGACCTTATGATTCTTGCGGGTAATTGTGCATTAGAGTCGATGGGAGTAAAAACCTTTGGCTTTGCCGGTGGTCGTGAGGATGTCTGGGAGCCGGAAGAGGACGTTTACTGGGGTTCAGAAAGTGAGTGGCTTGGCGATAAACGCTATTCGGGTAACCGTGAACTTGAAAATCCACTTGCTGCTGTACAGATGGGCTTGATCTATGTAAATCCGGAAGGGCCAAATGGTAATCCTGAACCGGTTGCCTCCGGTCGGGACGTTCGAGAGACCTTTGCGCGAATGGCTATGAATGACGAAGAGACGGTCGCTCTTATCGCAGGCGGCCACACATTTGGTAAATGTCATGGTGCCGGTCCCGCTTCCCATGTGGGTCCGGAACCTGAAGCAGCTCCTATCGAAGAGCAAGGGCTCGGCTGGAAGAGCAATTTTGGTAGCGGTAAAGGTGGTGACACAATCGGCAGCGGTATAGAAGGTGCCTGGAAGCCAAAACCAACCAAATGGGATATGGGTTATCTTAGAGTCCTATTCAAATACGATTGGGAGCTGGTAAAAAGTCCGGCAGGTGCGCATCAGTGGCTGGCTAAAGATGTAGAAGAAGAGGATATGATCGTTGATGCTCACGATCAATCGAAAAAACATCGACCCATGATGAC
>Ga0272442_10003330_pt1 | contig 22649 bp, 16 predicted proteins | sample SSMForm2O_FD_200262 | JGI IMG/M metagenome (GOLD analysis project Ga0272442, IMG submission 200262) | Marine sediment archaeal communities from Little Sippewissett salt marsh, Falmouth, MA, United States - SSM-Form-2O | ecosystem: Environmental > Aquatic > Marine > Wetlands > Sediment ...
GGACTCTCCAAATAAAAAGTCCAGGTCACTGCCCTGGCCCTGTTGAATATAATCGCCCTTGTTAATGCGGTATCCGCTTTTTTCCTGAATAACTTTGGCCGCGCATTTTCCCTGTCTGAACGTCACCACCTGTACGGTTCCCACTTCAAAACTTCCGCTCATGCCCGTGCTTCTGAACACCTTGACACGATCGCCTTCCTTTAATCCATATGACGGACCGACATCAATCAGCACATGAACATTCACCCTTTTTACAATGTTCTGCGCCTGCAGGCATGGAATGAACATGCAAAACAGCAATAAAAAAGATGCAATTCTTGCTCTGAACATGAATGCCTCCGAATGAAAAATGAAATTTCAATGGATGATTGAATAAAATCTGCTGAGATCTCACCCTCCCCAATAACCAGGACAGTCATCAGAAGAATAAAAAACAGAACCATTCTCAGTTTATATTACACTGAATATATTTGAAATTCAATCATTTTTTAAAAAATAGGCAACAGATGAACAAACTTGACCGCTCCGGATTTTAGAATCCGGAATCCGTTTTTTGGATATTTCCGCAACCGTTTTTATTGGTGTGGTTTCTTCGATCTTCCCGGATTTCCCAGCCCGGGACACGACTCAATTGCGAACCAGATCCATAATTATAATCAATAGGGGTGTTTCACCCACATTCCCGTCTCCGGGCACACTTAATCCCGGACAAGGCGGATGGAAAATCCAAGCTCTTTAGGATAAGCGCCTCTAGTAATATATGATTCATCGTGAGTCATATACCTATTATATGCATGACCAACAAGTTTGTCTGTCGCAGTCCAAAAGAAAGCAATTTTGTACTGTTGGTAAAAACTTCCTCTAGGATGACGTTCACCGGCAGGAAGGGCAGTAAATCCGCTTTCATTCGTCGCACCTGTGTTCGGACTATTCCAATGTATTGTACCTGTTTCCTTAAGTTTGCCACCTTCATCTGTACCCCGATCCCGATCAGAATTTGCCTCTGACTGATCCATACCTAAATAAATCTCCAATTCTTGCCAATTATAATCTGTGGATACATGCCACCCCTGAGGTGCAATGTTCCGATTGTCATTCACAGCATACCAATTGTACAGATAACCAAATGTATCGGCATAGCTTTCATTATTTTCATACGCACAATAAGCTCCTTCTGACAGATTCGCCCATACAGTATCATCCGTTACATTAGTTATTGGATCGCCATTCCGATAGTGCGTCACTTTAAGATTCTCAGCCATCCACCATTGATTGCCTATTTTTACGGTTTTATAAACATTGCCATCCTGGTCAGTCATGGAATCCCATTCAATTATATTAAATATAATCAGAATCTGATTTGTTGTAGTTGTAAGAACATCTGTGTTCATGACCTCCAATTTTATCGTTTTGTTGCCCAGTGTTGAGTATTGGTGTGTTGCTGTTTTTATGGTAGAATAGTCTGTGTCCCATATCCCGTCATTTTCCCAATCCCAACGAACCTGCAGTGCAGATAAGGGATCTGCATTATCACTGCATCCGGAAGCATCAAACTGGAAGGTTGTTTCTGTTGTACCTGAATCAGGAGTCACTGTAAATAAGGCTATTGGAGGAGTTGATACGATAATCTGTTTTACAATGGTATCAATAATGCCATCTGTATCTTTAACCTCAAGTTTTGTTGTTTTGGTGCCCAGTGTTGAGTATTGGTGTGTTGCTGTTTTTATAGTAGAATAGTCTGTGTCCCATATCCCGTCATTTTCCCAATCCCAGCGAATCTGTAAAAGGGACAAGTTGTTTTCATTATCATAACATGAGGATGCATCAAAACAGAATGAAGTGCTTATTGTACCTGATTGAGGCGTCACAACAAAATCGGCTGTTGGAGAAGTATTTATAAAAGGCATCTGCCCCGTATGCTGAATATCCCGCTTGAACATGGGCCAGGGGGAATCGGCCAAACTTCCGGAACCCTCAAAAGCATAGAGATTGTTGTCCGTGGATCCTATATAAATCATGCCATCATTCCCGATGACGGGTGAAGAAATTGAATTATTTGTACGGGCTTTCCATTTTAATGACCCGTCATTGTTCAAAGCGTAGAGATATCCGTCATTCGCACTGAAATAAATGGTTCCATCCGAACCAATGGCAGGCACAGAGCCAATAGCGCCTTTGACCTGATACTTCCACTGGAATGCGCCGTCTGAACTGACTGCATACAGGTAAAACGGACCGTCTCCGAGAAAACTGGTGGTCCCAAAATAGAGCGTTCCATCCGAATCGATCACCGGTGATGAACAAACATCTTCCGTCTCCAAATCATGCTTCCATTTTAAACTGCCCTTTGCCGTCACCGCATGCAGAGATAATCCCCCAACATAGACCGTGCCATCACTGCCCACCGCAGGAGAGGGCACCCTTGTCAGAGCAAAACTTTCCAAACTGACTTCACATTTCCATCTTTCCGTACCATCCTGATGAAATGCATAGAGATATGATCCCACATCCATATAGATGATTCCGTTTGATCCGATCGCCGGTGATGTATATACTTTATACAGCGACACTAAATCTTCAATAAATGTTTTCTGCCATTTGCGTGAGCCGTCTGAATTGAGTGCAAGCAGCCGTCCATCCGCGGACCCGACATAAACGGTTCCTTCGTCACCAATGGTCGGGGATGAAAACACCTCGTCATCTGTGGCGTATTTCCATATCAGATTGCCATTTTTATCGATCGCGTAAATGTTATTATCCTGAGAGCCGACATAGATATTGCCGCTTGCGTCTATGGCCGGGGAAGATTCAATTTTTCCGCCTGTCGCATATTCCCACTTTTGATTGCCCGCATGATTAAACGCATACAACTTGCCGTCATCGGATCCCACATAAATATTTCCGGATGCATCGATCGCAGGAGAAGCATGTATTTCACCGCCGGTTGAAGCTTTCCACTTCGGGTCGATCGTCTTTTCGGGATCAGTGATATTTTTATTGCATGCGCAAAAATATAAGAACATGACCATGAATGTCAAAAGTTGTTTCTTCATTCCGCCTCCCCAGATAATGTCAAGAAAAATTCGCAATTTCGTTATCGATAATTCATTCAGCTAAGAAACCAAATGCTATATTTTTGAAATAAGTGTCTGTTTTAAATCTGTATAATAGTAATATTTTAACATCTATCACTGCTTTTCAAGCTGCTTTATTGTGACTTTTGCCGCATCTCTGACTTTAAAAATCCTGTGTTTTTTCAAAGGCTCCAGAGCGGGAATGGCCTGTGTTGCATTCATATCACCCAGCACCTGAATGGTCGCCAACAGCACTTTATAATGATCATAGGATAATGTTTCCATTAACGCAGGAATCGCCTGTGTCACATTATTTTCACCAAAATACTGAACAATGGCTGTCACGACATTCTCATCCTTGTGAGTTAAATATTGAATCAAAACAGGGATGACTTTCTCATCATGAATAGAAAATAATGCCTTCCTGGCATATTTTGACAGCTTCTTATCCTGAATGCTTTCAATGATACTGGGGACAGCATCTTTTCCTATATTGCCCCAGCCTGAATAAAGTGCCACATTCAATTCTTCCTCATTCAGAGAATTTCTGAACTGCCTTTGAATATTCGGGATCAACCCTTGATTATTTACTTTGGATATTGCATGTAATAAATAGAATAACAATTTTTGATAATAATAACGTTTACCTTTTGTATCAGTATTATTTAAATGAAAAATACTTTCTATATCAGGAATAGCTAATTTAACATCATTATTATACCTTTCTATGGTTTTATCACGCCATATTGCGAATTCTACGGCTGCAATTGCTAAATTGACAAATGATTCAGCTGTAAATTTTCCCGCTTCTTCTTTCATGTATTCCCTGAATTCTTTTTTCATGGATCGATAAGAATATAACATTGCGTAAAATCCGGTTTCATTGAGATTAATGGCTTCAATAGCATATACTACTGAACCATGATGATAATACGTATCCTTAATCGTCTCTCTCATATTGATTCTGCACGCGTTGATGATCAATCTGAATTCTGTCTGATCTGCCTCCGGCAGATTCTGTAATATCTCATGCATAACCTTAATGTGTGATAAATTCCCTGTAAAAGAGGCAACAGCCAGCGCTCTGAAAGCGAGATCTTTATCGGGCTCATGACGGAAAAATTGGATCAGTGTATCAAAACAGGCTTCCGGCCGGTTTTTCAGTAATTTATATTCCTCTTTATAAAAATCCGGATTATCCACCAATAACGAATCAAATAAATCGGCGATCTGCTGCGAGTCCGGGCTTTGTTTATCAAGGGCGGCATCCGATGCCTCATTTTTTACAAAATTACCCGGAGTATCAGCATTCATGACAATCGTATCGGGAATCGCATCTTCATGCGCTGTAATTACCTGAATCGTAGAGTCGGTCTGAGCATATAACATCAAACCGGCAATAAAAAAAAATAAAAATGATTCGGATGATAATCCGACGAACAGATGAATCATTATTCTCATGATTAAACATAATACTTATCCTTAAAATTAAAATGAACCGGTTTTCTAACCTCCGGGAGGTTTTATAAATTCATAATTTTCAATATATGGTTTTTTTCAGAAGGTAACCTTTTTCAAAAAGGTTACCTTCTCAGGGATGTTCCGCCCATTGTGGACAGACACCCCCATTGTTATTAGATTGCTTTTATTACATTGTAACCGGAGGTTTATTTTATGCCTTCTCGGCATTCACGTGAATCAATATATAAAAATTCTGATTGGGAAGTTTTTTTCTCCCGGAGCCACATAAAATATTTTTAAAGCTGTCTTATTCTCTCTAATATATAGAATAACGTGTTCATTATCAAGAATATGGATATTTATATTTTAGCCATTATTTTATGTTCAATCGGACAAATGGTTATTGCTTCGACATCGAAACGATCAGGCACGCGACAGTCAGCAGGAATGTGACTGGTGTAAAAATCATCTTTTCGGTGATGCTAAGTGAAATAAGATTGGTGCATGTGTTAAACGCCATATAGGCAGTAACAATCCATGATGCGACTTTGAAAAATAGAGAAATGTTTTTTTCTCCCCTTAAACCGGCCCGACGCCGGATAATATAGGCAAACAGACCCAGCAGAATTGCAGACACTACGCCTGCGATCCTCAAACCGGTCGTTAAGGTTTCCTGCCTTCCGCCCCAGGCCATTGTCACAGGAAGAAAGCCTGCAGCGATAAGCAGTTGAATGAGAATGACGAATCCAAATAAAATCGTCGCAATATATGCAGAAATCCGGACGATCGGCGAGCGTTGAGTGACAGACATTGTTTTTCCTTTCTGATATCTGAAATAATGATATTCAGACGCAAATACAAATAAGCTGAATTTCAGGCTCGCTCGGAAAGCAAAATTCTGAAAAAAACCCGTGATTATCCAGTCTGAACCAAAAGTTATCAAGTATTTCACGATGTTCAATGCTTGAATCAATCATCCGCTTTTTCATGGACTGATGCCAATTTAAACAATAATCGAATGACATCAAAATATTATTGATCAAAAATTTACAGATAGATTCAAAAAAGAATCCTCTTTCGAAAAGCTGCAATTATGTTTCAATCCTACTTGCAGAACGATTTTTCCCGGTTCCGGGTTTATTTTCCCTACTCGTTCAATGACTTGCCTCCACTGAAGCGTTAATGTTTCTGTCTGACGAAACATACACAATATCGGAATGGTTTTTGCAAAAACTCCGCAATATTTACTATTGACAGATTATAACCGACCTTCAGGGCTTGATTTGACAACTGGATACAGGCTTGATATTTTTTTTCGTATTCTTTGTGTAAAGTATCTATTGTCAATATCTGACATCTTTGCACTTTTTTTGATCTCATTCATTCGTGAAACATTGATAGTGTCCGCTTTATGACAAAAAAGCAACCAAAAACAGGAGAACGTGATGTCGCACATATTCAAGCGCTTGAGCTTGAGCATACTCATCACAGCCCTGACTTTGTCAGCTCAGTTCTCAACGAATCAGATTGAGATCCATGGTTTTTTAAGTCAGGGGTATGCCTATACCGTCAATATCAACAATCTCAGTATGGATACGAAGAATGGCACGTTTGAAATCAATGAAGCGGCCATAAATTTTTCAACTGACATCACAGACCGTCTTCGAGGGGGGCTTCAGTTCTTATCCCGGGATCTGGGCAAGGTCGGTAACAATATTGTGATGCTGGACTGGGCGTACGCGGATTACCACTGGCGTGATTACCTGGGTGTCCGTATCGGAAAAATAAAAACACCCCTGGCGCTCTACAATGAAGTGCGGGATGTGGACGCGTTAAGAACCTTTGTCTTCCTCCCTCAGGCTGTGTACGATGAAAACATCCGGGATTTTTCATTTGGTTTTCAGGGAGCGGCATTCTATGGCAATATTGCCCTGAACCAATGGGGGGATATTGATTATAATCTTTATCTGGGCACATTCAATATTCCCGATCCGAATAATGGATTCTGGAACAATGCCTTTACCGATATGTCTAATTTAGCAAGTCCCTTAATAGCGAGTGATTCTGTCAACATCGGCCAGATGGTTGTCACCGATCCTGAGATAAGAGTTCCATATCTCTGGGGAGGCTCGGCCTACTGGACGACCATTCCCGGTTTAAAAATCGGTGGATGCTATCTCTATACGGACCAGTTGATGGCCACAGATCTTACAGCTTTCAGCCAGGTCACACATTCCGACGGCTCAGTTACGAACGAATCCCAGAGATTGCATTTTGATGTCGATGTGACGATGGATGACTATTATACGCTCTCTGCGGAATATACAATTAATAATATGACACTGACAGCGGAATTTCACAACCGGACTTATCAGGTGATCATACCAAAGGGGACATTTTTCAATTTTAATATTGCAATGAACCGTCAACTGCAGGGTTATTACGGACAAGCCACCTACAGAATTTCAGACTGGCTGGAAGCCGGAAGTTATTATTCCGTATATAAAGACTATATAGGCATGGATAATGATAAGCCTTCATGGCAGATTGAACAGAATGATCTCTGTGCCGCGTTGCGATTTGATGTAACACCAAGCTGGCTGTTCAAACTGGAAGCACATCGGATGGACGGCACGGATTTGGTCTTGAACGTAGAAAATCCCTCGGGCCTGAAAGAAAACTGGAATCTTGTCGCCATTAAAAGTTCAATCAATTTCTAACCGGATTTGAAGGAGTTGGTCATGGAAAAACGATTCTATATATTAGCAATTATTATACTGTCCACTGTGCTTCCGCTGTTCGCTCAGCAGAATTTTGTCATCATTCTTCATAAAAGTGTTGAAGGGGAATCGCTTACACGGACGAATATCGAAAGTATTTTCCTGGGTAAAAAATCACGATGGAGCAACGGGATAAAAATCGTCCCGGTTAACCTGAAATCAGGTGAGGTGTACAACACGTTTATTCAAACCATGATAAGAAAGAGCCCCAATGCCTATACGAACTACTGGCGCAAGATGATTTTTACCGGCAAAGGAGTCATGCCTCTGAATTGTGAAAACGAAATCGATATGCTGAATTATGTCAATAAAACGCCCGGCGCCATTGGATATATCTCTAATAACACTGAAACCGGAAAGCATGAGAATGTTGTCGTCGCACAAACTCCGGAATAATAAAACCGTTTAATAATTAGATTATGATTGTGTTATTTCTGAAATATGTCTGGATATAAATTTATTATTCCCAGCCGTTTTTAATTCCATGCTCCACGATGTATCCAATGGCTTCGATTTCATAGATCATTCCGTTTTTTATTTTAAAAACATGGGCGGCAGGCAAATCGAATGGACCCCACTCGTTGATTCTTTCAGTGATCCCCGGAACTCCCTTGATTTTCATGATCTTGGGCTCTCCGTCATGAACAAAAATGGAATAGGCGAAAACCAGCCCCATTTTCTCATCCGCGGCAATAAAACGCCGGCGATTAATATCCGTAATATAACTCATCACACCGGTACTCAGCTGTTCGCCGCACTTCATTTTTCTGAATATATAGAAATCATCTTTTTCCACTTCTTCACAGGAATTTGCATCATAATTGGCCGTTGTTCCGCCGTTTTCCCGCCGCTGGCACTCATCGGCAAAAGGAGCGACCGTTCCGTCATCCTGAACGATCGCTTCATAATAGGTATTGGCAATCTGCAGCATCAGATCACGGGGTATGCGTTCGGATGGTTTCAGAGGCTCAACAAGACCGGAACGGGGTTTTTTCTCCATATTGGGATTTAAAGGATGTTTTTCCGCATCAATAACCAGATGATCAATTTCTGTGATCTTGCCATCCACAATCCTTAAGCGGGCACCCAAAATTGTCGGCAACTGTTTTTCCCCGATAACTCCCAGAAATCCAATTTGTCCGGCTGCAGAATCGGCGACATAGATACTGAACGCTGTCGGTCCCCCTGTTGCGGTTTTCCACAATCCCTCGCCGATTGGTGTCACTTTGGTATTCTGTACCAGTTTTACACTATCTGCAAGCGGTACAGAAGAAGGATCATGTTTTACAAGGGCATCGAGATATCCATTCATCAGGGCGATCAGGGCTGTTCGGCCCATTTGATCACCGCTGACTGCAGAAGTCATCAATCCCGATAAAAAAAACAAGAGCAGAAAGGCGATTCGATTTTTCATATGTTTTTATCCCTTATCGAATTAGTAATGACCGTGCATGGCAAAGAAAGCGCATTCTCAAATCGGACGGTCCTATTCATCCCAAATTTCAGATTTCATACCATAAGGAACTGAATGAATCACCGCCTCAATCTGATCGATTTTTCCCGCTCTGATCTGAAACAACTCAGAGATATGGATCGTTTGCGGGCAGGTCAATATATTCGGTGTCATTTTGCCATCCGGGAGAGGGTATTCCCGCACTGCCGCATCATGGTCAAAAAATGCAAACGCCAGAACCAGTCCCCGTTCCACATCGACAACAGGAAATCGCCGGTTGCGAATTTCAGTGACAAAAGCAAACCATCCGGATTTTTGCTGTTCCTCACAGCCCATGGCAAGAATGTCAAGTGCACCTTCGGGTATTTTCGGATTCGGTTTCTGGTTGGTTGTCTGATTCCCGTTTTCCCAGCGCTCACATGTTTCACAAAACGGCGCTGTAAAATTTCCGGTCTGGTTTGCCAGACCGGTGAAATAGGAATTCGCTGTTTCGATCAGACGTTCACGGCACATTCTTTCTTCCGGTGGAACGGTCTGTAAAAATTGCGGGCGCGGCATTTTTTTATCCACAATATCCCCTGCGGACGGAGCCGGAGACTGATCAAAACTCGTGGCTGCACTGGGACGCACAACAATGATTTCAATTTCTTCTATTAATGCTTCAAACACTTTCACACGGAGCGCGATATAATTCATACGGCCGTTTTCAGTAACTGTGCCGTAAAAACCGGCCTGTCCGGATTCCGGATCTGAAATATAAAGACTGTAATTTCCACGGGCGCTCAGAGTTCCCCACATGCCATCTCCGGGCCTGAGTTTCACACCGTTTTCCGTATAGCATACCTCCTTGGCAAGCATCAACTGATCCGGTTGATGCGCGATCATGGCAGCGAGCACATTATCGATGGTGCTTTCCATACATTCACGACCGCAGGGATCCGCACCCCGGGATTGTCCGGCACAGATAATGAACAGAGCGATACAGAGCCGTACAATGAATAAAGATTTTCCGGTTTCCATGATTTTCTCCAATTTATGGATTGAATTGATTTGTCTTCTCTCCTTGATGCCCAGTCATTTAAAAAGATACGAAAATTCCGGTATTGATTGAAACGGTTTGCGTTGCCGGACTGGCAGACATTTCGATGGGAACCTTTACAGGTCCGAAATTAAACTGCATGCCAAACACTCCCATCAGGATAAAATGATCGGCTCGTGTCGATCCCTGAATGGTCATCCGGCCGTCATAATGGCTGTCCAGCCTCTGATCGTCCGTGATTCTGACATTTACATTCGAATAAACATCGCTGTAAATGGTATTGATTGGAGCAAAAGCCACATTGGCTCCCGCAAAGACATCAAAAAAATAAAAACAATTGACATATGCCTTCATGCCCGATTGAAATGAAAAATGCTGAAATTCAATATAAGGATAATACACATAGGATGGCGTATCGGGATCCAAAGGCGCGCCTATGATAACGGTTCCATTCGTGGTTTCATCGACCACAGTCTTTTCCGGCGGTTCCGAGACTCCGGGAATATCCGTTCCAAAACCATTGCAGACAAAATCCTCTCTGGCCGAAGCAGTCGAATAAAGCACACCGAAAGAACAACAAATGCCGGAAAACCGGACGAGCTTGCCTATCAAAGGCACCTCCTGTACGATCTGTTTGCGCATCACGGCACCGATGTTCGAAAAATGCATGCGTGCATCGGTTATTGTGATAATCATGCTGTTCAGTTTCACCGTGATGTCTGTATTGCTGAATAATCCCGGATTGTCATTACTTAAAAATGTGCTGAAGGGAAGCGTGGCAAAGAGGCTGATATCAAACATGCCCTCGCCCTCCGCATCCTGTGTCCGATAGCCGGTATCATTCCAGTCGACATTTTGCTGGAAGCCGGCTCCCAGGCATACACCTGCGTAAATTTTGGAAGGCGGTTTTCCCAGAGAGGGCAGATTCGCACCCACCAAAGTAAAGGTATTGGCCCAGCCGCGGTACAGACTGACCAGATTTTTTTCATACAGGGACATGTACTGATCAAGATAAGTCCTTTCTGTTTGATCCGGAATTGAACTGCGGTAGCTCTGGTTGCCGTTATGCAGGATAAAATCGAATTTCTGAGCATAGATAAAATGCAAAAAGAGGAACAGCATGACAAATCCCGAGCGTAAGATACGTCTTGTCATTTGATCATCCTCTCAATAAAAGCAATATGAACGCCTTGATCATGGAGCGATTATAAAGGATATTTCTTCTCTCTTCTCGTTCCTATACTCCCTATATAAATCAAATCATTGCTGTCCAAAATACAAAATGGAGCTAATGAAAATAAATGAGTTAAATTGATATTTATTCAAATTTAAATATCAGGTTATTAAAGCACCACCCCTGGATTCCCGACTAAAAATTTCGAGAATGACACCCTTCCCCTGTCATTCCGGTAGTGTCATTCTCGTTCCAAAACTCCGGTTTTGGAACGCGGAACGTCCCTGTTCAGGAAACTCTGTTTCAAATTCCTGACTGATCAACATCCATTTTTTTTAAGACCGGACTGGTTATCATGTATTCCGGTTTATCTGCAGTTTTTTTCCTATAATCCAATGTGGATCAGATTTATATGGACACCCATTACAATAAAAGAGCCATTTTAAATTACATATTGAAAATCAAAATAGAAACAGTTAATTTTAAAAGTGAAACATCAACTGAACTTTGATTTCCATGATGATAAGTTTCAATCTCAATTGTCCTGGAAATCCGGGGAGACTTGCCGATAGCCGATTATCTTTTAACATTTGAAATTGCCATTCAAACATTCATGATAACCATTGTCTCTTCCCTTTATTTTCTCATGGGCTAAAGCCCGAATTATTATTCAATCATCATTTCCACGAGCTGAAGCTCGTGGCTATTTATTTTTCCCATTTGGACAAATATTAAAACATCAATTTTGAACAGGCGTGATTCTCTCTGCTTTGTAGAAACCCAAATTGGCGTGGCTTACCAGTTCCCCCAACACAGTGGGATCTTTCAGACCAAATTCCCAAACAACTTCTTTGCTGCGCGTGACTTCGACAATCCGGGAAGCGGTGGTGATAAGCAGGTTTCCGTTCGGCAGTAAATTGCAGTCTCTGGTCGGCCAGTCGTACGGATCACTGAAGCCATACTCCCATAAAATTTCTTCAGTGTCATAGTCAATCTCAATGGCTCTGTGCTGATTATTGGTCTGTGGTTCCTGAGAAATGACCAAAATATTCCCGGTATCAAGAATGAGCGGGTCATGCGGGTGAAAGGCCAACTCTTCTATTTTTTTAACCACATTTCCGTCCTCATCGACTTCAACGATCATATTAAAATTCCGGATACTGATCAGTGTGTGATCATTATCCATACGGGTGACGGCATTAACATGGGTCCAGCCGCCGTTATAAATCTCACTATAGGGTGAGTAATCGAAATGATCTTTTGCGTACCAGGCCCACACAAGATCTCCATCAGAATTTATCTCTTTCACCTGGGCATCCAATTTCTCGTCATTGGCTCCGAATACATACAGGGTGTTTCCATTCTCCAACCGGTCCGCATCATGGCTGACCTTGGGATCTTCATGGGACCAGACGGTATTGCCGCTGCGATCGACTTCATAGATACCGCTCTGAGTCATGGTGAATAAAATATGCCCGTTCGGCAGCAATTCAACCTCCGCCCCGACATTCACTTTTTCCTCCGTGGGTTCATATTCCCAGACAATCTCTCCGTGCCTATTGACCTCGATCAGGCGGGGGCTTCCTGTGTGCTTGTCTGTCAGCAGTGTCGTGCCTTCACACACAGAATCCGGCTGGTAGATATTGACAGTGAAATCCGGATCGATGTTGTATTCTGAACCATTTGTGTCATCGGGTTCTAACGTTGATTTCTTATCACAGGCAGCCAGCACAACCAAAACACACAGCATAAAAACAGCACACTTTTTCATTTTTCTGCTCCTTTAATTTTTTTGCACAATTTCTATACTGATTAAACACGTAAAACCAGTGTTCACTTGTGCTTTTTGATCAAAATCGCCGGCCGTGAGCCGGATGTGGATCGCATGATTTAGAATGGAAATGAGATGAAAATTAAGAGTCAATATGAAAAAATACTATTTTGTGTCATTTCGAACATTTTTTCAGCGAGAAATTTTAAACGATTCAGCTTTTGCAGATACTGAATATTTTAAGATTTCTCTCTTCGCTTCGCTCCGTTCGAAATGACAAGCAATGCCGCATTTTCCCGCAGCCTCCTTCCGTAAGAACACCAATTTATAAGGCTCTGCGTCAGATGCATTCATGCCTGACATAAGCCATGCCATGATACAGATCGCCCGGCGATTCTGCTCCGGGGCGTGAAATCCGAAGGGCTCAGTTCTCTGATATTGAAAACGTTTCATTTTTTTTATGGACTATTGTGTCTTCCGGGGGCAGAATTTCTGAATGATCAAGGATTTTCTTTCGGCAGTAAAGCTTTATGAATATGCGCCGCATTCAGTACAGCACAAGCAGTCGGTTCACAGCCGAATACGGCCCTGCCTGTAAATGCAAAATATAAACACCCGACGCCTGTGTTGAATTGTCCCAAATTACCTGATGACGGCCGGACTGGAATGTGTCGTCAGCCAAAAGATCAACTTTTTCTCCCGCAGCATTGTATAATGTTAAACGCACAGAGCAATGATCCGCCAGTTGGGCCCAGACAGCTACCAATTGATCCAGCATGGTCTGCGAATCTGCAATCGAGGGGTGAAAACTGTGATTGTCCAGGATCAGATGAAGATTCAGCGCTTCGGTCCAGTCAATCACCTGATCAAGGAAATGAAAAAACAAAGGATCTATTTGATAATCCGGAGCCTGTCCGGTCATTTTAAAGCATTCGACAGGTAGCCGGATGTGATCGAAACCCAGGGACTGGATATTTTCCAGATCCTGTCTGGTGTAGCGTTTAAATTGGATTTCAGAAGCACTGGACACATACTGAAACCAGCCGGACAAATTGATACCCCGCTGAAAAGGCAAAGGTGCTGCCTTAGCCGGAATTCGGGCAGTCAGGCCAATTAAAATGAATAAATATATCTTTTGTTTTATTGTCATGGACAGATCGATGCACATGATTTTACATGGAAATTCTCTTGATTTCGCTTCGCCCGAAATTGTATATGTTAACTGATTCAGCGTAAACAATCTCTATTTATCATGTCAGTCCGGAATCTAATCCAGCAATTGATCTGCTAATTTTTCAAAAGTCTTCACCAAAACCTTCCTGCGATCGATTCTGGCCGGATCCGTATCCTCTGAATCACCGAGCAATATATCGAAAACCAACTCTCCGACAGAATTGACAGGTTCTTCGACAACCTGCTCTGTTCGATTCGCTTCATTGGTAATTGAACTGTTCCAGACCAATTTACCCTGATGTGTATTATATATTCGGAATTCAACAGTCAGTGTATACTGTTTGTGATACGTTGTTCGAAGCTTTTCATCCCCGCTGTCATCCTTAATATATTCTTCACAGGGAGTATCATTCTTGATCGTCTCATTTTTGATAAACGCGGTCAGAAGATATTTCGCATTGGGGATTGTATCTCTGACGAATTTCCATATTTTCTGATTGTGTGTCTCTGTATCATCAAAGGCTTTCATCGTACGGATAAGATCGGTTTCCCCGATGATATTCTTCAACTGATTGACATGAATAAGATCAGCCGAATGAGAGGTATTCCATTTTTTATGGTAGAGGATATCTGATAACAGGATGCTGTAATGCATGCGTTCCTGATCTGTGAGATTGGCCAAGCCGGAAGAAATCCCCAATATAACACATCGGTTGTTCCTGAGATGATCTTGATTGAAATTATCATCCTTGTATAGAATATTTTCATGCAAAGTATGCTTGACGCTGCAGCATGGAATGAATAATGTCGGGATTGCAAACAGGATCAATAAAATGGATTTGTTCATCATATGTTTTCCTCATCGATGTTATTGATTGACAAAATGACCCGCACATTCCCGCTATCGAATCAGCATCATCTTCTTTGATTGTATTCTCATGCCGTCCAAAATCAATCGGTATATGTAAAGGCCTGAAGGCATCTGATTTCCGTGACTATCCCGGCCGTCCCACAGAACGGAATAATTTCCGGTTGCCCGTAATCTGCTGACGATATTTCTGATGAATTGTCCCCGGGTGCTGTATATTTGAATTTTGACATAACCGGTCCTGCTCTGGCTCCAGAAAATTTTGGTTCAGTTATATTTCCAGTGGACAGGTCCTTTGTTTTTCCGCCCAGGGACGAAATGGCGGAGCAATCGGACCCCCCGGCATCAATGCTATATAAAAACACGGTTACACCGCTTATTCTATCTTCACCATTTTCTTGACTTCCTGGAATGAGCCCATTTGAATTCGAATAAAATATAATCCAGACGGTATGTGCGCCGCATCGAATTGAATACTGTACGTCCCGGTCTGCTGATAGGAATCGACGAGTTTCTGAATGACCTGACCACTCATATTGTAAACGACAAGCTGGACCTGACAGGATTTTTTAACGCCATATTGAATTCGGGTCGATGGATTGAACGGATTGGGATAATTTTGATATAAAATGTAATGCACTGGCACTTGATCATCATAAGCAACATGAGAAGGCAGGGTGACAACAATATAATTGTTCTTCGTTTCTGTATCAGAGCCACCCGGCCCGGTCACTGTTAATGAAACTGTAAACGTATCGGCGACTTCATATGTGTGCAGAGGATTCTGCTGCGCACTCGTATTTCCATCACCAAAATTCCAGGCCCATGTGCTAATCAATCCGGTGGAGCTGTCAGAAAACTGTACTTCCAAGGGCAGCGTTCCAAAAGTGGTGTCCGCCCCAAAATGACAGACCGGAGCCTGTTCAAAAACTGCGATATAATCGATTCTGGTTTCAGTATCTGATCCTCCGGGCCCGGTCACTGTTAATGAAACTGTAAATGTATCGGCGACTTCATATGTGTGCAGAGGACTCTGCTGCGTACTCGTATTTCCATCACCAAAATTCCAGGCCCATGTGCTAATCAATCCGGTGGAGCTGTCAGAAAACTGTACTTCCAGCGGCAGGGTGCCAGCTGTAGTAATGTCCGCACCAAAATGACAGACCGGAGCCTGTTCAAAAACTGCGATATAATCGATTCTGGTTTCAGTATCTGATCCTCCGGGTCCGGATACGGTTAATGATACTGTATAGGTGCCGGCTTCTTCATAGATGTGCAGGGGATTCTGCTGCGTACTCGTAACGTCGTCCCCAAAATCCCAGGCCCATGTTTCGATATCCCCTGTAGAATGATCAGAAAACTGGACAGTGAAAGGTCGAATTCCCATAACCGGATCCGCATCAAAGTTCGAGACAGGGGATTCGACAGTTAGCATCTCATTTCGATACCAGGCGATTGTATGATCGTCATAAGAAGCGGAGAGCACGTCCACATCTCCGTCACCGTCCACATCAGCCGCATAGACTGATCGGGCATAATCCGCACTGTCTGTGATGGTATGATCACTGAAGTGTTCATTGCCGTCGTTCTCATACCAGATGATTTTATCTTCTTCCGAAGAAGCAGAAAACACGTCCATATCTCCGTCATTGTCCACATCCGCTGCGTAGACGGATTGGGGCTTATCAATGTAATCGATCCAATGGACGCTGAAGTTTTCATTGCCATCGTTCTCATACCACTCAATCTTGTCATCATCCCTGGCAGCAGAAAGTACATCCATATCTCCGTCACTGTCCACATCTGCCGCATAAACGGATGTCGCACCATCTGCCTTATTCGTGATGGTATAGACGCTGAAGTTTTCATTGCCGTCGTTCTTATACCAGGCAATTCTGCGATCTCCAACAGACGCGGAAAGCACATCCATATCTCCATCACTGTCCACATCGGCTGCATAGACTGAAACAGCGAGATAAGCACCGGAAGCGATGTTGTGCGTGCTGAAATTTTCATTGCCGTCGTTCTCATACCAGGCGATTCTATTATCATTAGCAGAAGCAGAAAGTACATCCATATCTCCGTCCCCGTCCACATCGGCCGCATAGACGGACCGGACATTATCCGCACTGGTCGTGATGGTATGATCCGTGAAGTATTCATTGCCGTCGTTCTCATACCAGGCGACTTTGTCATCTTCATAAGAAGCAGAGAGCACATCCATATCTCCGTCCCCGTCCACATCGGCCGCATAGACAGACCAGGCACCATCCGCACTGGTCGTGATGGTATGGTCACTGAAGTTTTCATTGCCGTCATTCTCATACCAGATGATTTTGCCTTCCCAGGCCCAATAAGAAGCAGAGAGCACGTCCATATCTCCGTCACTGTCCACATCGGCCGCATAAACGGATGTCGCACCATTTGTACCTCTCTTGAATTTATGGTCACTGAAGTTTTCATTGCCGTCGTTCTCATACCAGGCGATTTGATCATCTCCAGAAGATGCAGAAAGTACATCCATATCTCCATCACTGTCCATATCTGCTGCATAGACCGATCGGGCACCCACGGCACTGGTCGTGATGGTGTGAGCGCTGAAGTTTTCACTGCCGTCGTTCTCATACCAGGCGATTTGATCATCTCCAGAAGATGCAGAAAGCACATCCATATCCCCGTCACTGTCCACATCGGCCGTATAGACGGACAAAGCATTTTCAGCACTGGTCGTGATGGTATGGGCGCTGAAGTTTTCACTGCCGTCGTTCTCATACCAGGCGATTGTATGATCTTCAGAAGAAGCTGAGAGCATGTCCATATCTCCGTCACCATCCACATCAGTCGCATAAACGTAAAACGGATCCATATCATCGGTTGTGATAGTATGGGCGCTGAAATTTTCATTACCGTCGTTCTCATGCCAGGCGATTTTATAATATCCATAGGAAGAAAGCACGTCCATATCCCCGTCACCGTCCACATCAGCCGCATAGGCTGAGCGGGCCTCAGTGGCACTGGTCGTGATAATATGGGTGCTGAAGTTTTCATTGCCGTCATTCTCATACCAGGCGATTTTACTATCAAAAAAAGAAGCAGAGAGCACGTCCATATCTCCGTCACCGTCCACATCGGCCGCATACACGGATCGGGCACCTGCGGCACTGGTCGTGATGGTATGGATGCTGAAGTTTTCATTGCCGTCGTTCTCATACCATATAATTTTTGAACCAGCAAAAGGACTAGAAGATGCAGAAAGCACATCCATATCTCCATCGCTGTCCACATCGGCCGCATACACGGAAGTAGCACCTTCTGCTTCGGTCATAATGACATGGGGGTTGAATAACTTTTCTCCGTTATTTTCATACCAGATGATTCGGCCATTCCCTGAAGAAGCGGAAAGTATGTCCAAATCACCGTCCCCGTCCACATCGGCCGCGTAGACGCAACTGGCGCCAAGCGTTGTATAGTCTCCACCCATAATTATGATTGGAGTAAATGAAACCTGAGCGGCACCTGGGTACGAGTAAACGCATGATACCAGCAAGATCCAGAGTAACAATCTTTTTAACTTCATAATATATTCTCCTTTTTGCCTGACATTATCACCAAAAGAGATGAATCCGGGTTTCTGATCACCCGGGATATTATAATCGTCCTGCATTTCATAATCAGGGACACGATCCTATGGGTCCGCTCCAGTGCCTTGAAACCGGGAGGGGCCAGCCCTCATTTTTTACATTCCAGGGAATAATACCGTTATGACTTATGTGACGTTATTCAAATTAAACCTTCCGTCTGAGAATTCCTGTTATTCAATCAGCATCATCTTCTTTGACTGTGTTCTCATGCCGTCCAAGGTCAGCCGATAAATATAAAGGCCTGAAGGCATCCGCTTTCCGTGATTATCACGGCCATCCCACAGAACGGAATGATTTCCGGTTGTCCTTAATCCGCCGGCTATATTTCTGATGAGCTGTCCCCGGGTGCTGTATATTTGAATTTTGACATAACCGGTTCTGCTCTGGCTCCAGAAAATGGTGGTGCCGGGATTGAAAGGATTGGGAATATTTTGATATAAATGAAACCACTGTGGCACATAAGCCTGCGGCGCCGCCTGTGATACAGCCGGAACAAAGCTCATGATCACACCTCCCAAACCATTGCCCATCAGCCGCAATCCGCCGTCCGGTCGCCACATGAGAGCCACATCCCCATGGATGTCTGTCATTATCGATCCGTTTTCATCCAGAAGCTGAAGTGTTTCCGGCTCACTCCAGCTAAGGCCGTCTTCTGAAAAACAGACCTGAAGCGATTCTTTCAGATAAGCGAAAATCATGACCCAGGATTTGTCCGAAAGCTGAAGCAGGGTGGGATCATGACCGTTATTCACCACACAGGAATCGACAACCTGCCAGAGAAGCCCGTCACTGGATGTGGCTAACATAATATCACTGGGATTCTGATCCGCCCATAAATTTCCGGAGAAGACCATCATCCATAATCCGTCTTCCCGAAGCATGGCGCGGCCGTGACCGGCAAACGACAGCGCAGGAGGACCGGTATTTTCTCCGATATCGACACGCAATCCCTCCTCCAATGTAAAATCAATGCCATCTGCACTCACTGCACTGACAATACGCAAAGGCGTATCAATGCCTGAGTTGGCCTGCATGAACATCCTCCAGGTTTCGTCTGTCAGTCTGACGAGCCAGGGATGTCCCAGATCCCATCCAACCATACCCTCCTGATATTCGGGATCATTTCTGAGTGAGATCATTCTGAAGCCTTCTTCAACCGTCCAGTTCAATCCGTCTTCACTCACTGCGCTGCCCACGCCCTCAGCCATGACCGTATAATAGGCGCGATACGAACCGTCATTCAGCCGTTGAATATCCGGCGCAAGAATGCTATGGGAAGATGTATTGATCCGGGATCCGGCTTCCTTCTGCCATGTCAATGGGAAATTCTCCGTATTGATCATTTGTCCGGAAACCACAAACTGTTGAATGAAAAGGATAAGAAAAGAACAGACCAGTACATGAAACATATGGTTCTGTTTCATTTTACCTCCATTGGTTTTATCTCTTTCTCGTTCCAAAACTCCGGTTTTGGAACGCTGAGGACCGAATCATTGCTATGGAGTATACAGATCTCCAACCATTCATTGCCGAAGCTGCCAAGTAAAACAGCATGGCTTCAGCCGGATATTGATCTGCTTCTGAAGGATCTTCAGTTCAAAAAGAATGAAAATTCACTGGCATCATCATTTGATTACAGTTTCATCATTTCAGCCTGGATCCTATCACTGATTGTCATTTGGAAGTGATGATACGATTCATACTTCAGCGCGTTTCGGATACAATTATTTTTATCCGGCTTCATAACAGTCTGGTTTCGCCAGATTGATCAATTTTACAAGATATCTTTGGACATCTGCTGAACAATCTCATCAGAATTGGTTCCAGATGGATTCTCCGGTGTGCATAATTGCACGATATATGTTCCAATAACAGTACAACCCAGATAATCACTTTCTCTCTGAAAAATAATGGGAATTAAATCCGCATTGTTTTCAGATTCGCCCCCGCAGGTGACCAGCAGGGCAACTTTCTTATCTTTTAAAAACGATCGGTATTGTGCCGTACCAAAATTTTTTACCAGGCAATACTGCCGGTCGATTAACGGTTTTATCTGCGCAGCAAAACTCCAGACATAGAGAGGTGTCGAATAGACAATGATGTCTGATGAAATCATTCTTTCAAATATGGACAGTGTGTCATCTTTGAGTATGCAGCCTGGTTTATCAATAATGGATTGACATGTATCACATCCGATGCATCCACGAATTTTATAGCCTGTGATATTGATCCGGTCAATTTCATGACCGTTAGAAACGGCAACATTCTCGAATTGTTCAAGGATGGCTGATGTGTTCCCCTTTTTTCGCGGACTGCCAAGCAGGGTTGTTATTTTCATTTTAATTCACTTTACTTTCTCGTTCTAAGAATTTGGTTTTTCTCGTTCCAAAACTCCAATTTTGGAACGCCTCTGCTCAAGAAACTCGGTTTCCGACTCCTGAATGATCACCATCTATATGGCATCCTCTCAATCTCTGATACAACGTATACTGGTCCCTAAGCGCTTGGTTGGCGCTGTGCGAATAATCGCTGATGAAACGCCCTCCAGTTGTCTGCACCAGGCACTGCTGCTTTTATTTTCTGTTGATGTCCAAAAGTAGGCATCGTACCCAAGACCAACCTGATGCCATCCATACCCGAACTCACCATCATAGCCATTTCGATATCCGCCAGGAAGCGCTGTAAATTTACTTTCATTTGTTGTGCCATCCAAAAAAAGATACCAATGAACCGTCCCGGTTTCTTTGAGTTTTCCTCCTATCTGATCTTCTTTTCCGCGATCCCCGACAATATTCAGTTCTGACTGACTCATACCCAAATATGACTCCAGTTCCATCCATTCTTCATCACTGGGAACGTGCCATCCTTCAGGAGCAATATTACGGGAATCATTCACCGTATACCAGTTATATAAATATCCATACATGTTGGCATTGGCTCCGCTGTTATCATATGCACAATAGGCACCTGTTGTTAAATTAGACCACGCCGAGCTTCCTGTTACATTGGGAATCGGATCACCGTTTCTGTAATGAGTCACCCTCAGATTCTTGCTCAGCCAGACCTGATTCCCGATTTTGATATATCGATACCGATTCTCATCTATATCTGTAATATATTTGGCATTGGCAGTGACCTGAACCCGGTAATGATCTCCACTGACATTGGGATTGTCTTTATAAAAATCCCATATCACATGTTTTTCCGGTCCCGGCATGACACCCTCTCCAATATCACCTGTTAAATGAGCGCATGGAAGATTCCATGTATCTCCATCATCGTCTGACGCTTTAATTGATATTTCAACAATGTCATTGTCCACATCTGTTAGATCAAAATATATGTCAACAATTAATGAACCATCCAATCGTTGTTGAAACCGAACATTTTCAACAATCGGAGCGATCTCTTCAATACCCGATGCAAATCCGATTGAGTAAGCACATAGTATAGTAATTAAAAAATTCATATTTATTTTTTTCATTTTCAATTCCTTTTTCAGTGGTGAAATCATTTATTTTGAATCACGAACTACTGAATAAATAACATTTTCTGTGTTAATATTAAATTGTCAGCCTGAAAACAGCAGATATACAATCCACTTGTTACAGGTATTCCGGAGTTGTCCCGTCCATCCCATTTCACCGTATACCTTCCTGCTGGTTTACGGCCCCATACCAATCTTTTAACACACTGCCCTGAACTGCTGTAAATCACAAGTGACATCTCGGCTTCTCCGGATAAATGATACGTAATTGATGTTGCTGGATTAAAGGGATTCGGACTGCATGGCAGCAGCATAAAATGCTCGGGAATCGAACTGGAATTCTGATCAATAGTTGAGAACTCGGCTGTTGAGAATTGCCATGCCTCCGATGATGCACCATGGCCGGCGGCATTAATACCATTCACGCGCCAGTAATACATGGTCCCAGCTAAAAGATCCATTACTGTATACGAGGTATCTGTGACCGTCTTACTTACAATGGGACTGCTGAAATCCAAGGTCGAAGCAATCTGAATACGATATGAGGAAGTATGAATTTGCGAATGCCAAACCATCGTGACAGCATCCGAAAGATCCACTGTTGCATCAGCCGGACTGGACAGCTCCGGCGGGTCTGGAGGAAGTGATGTCAGGTATCCTGAGTCTGATTCACCGATACCTGTAACAGCGAATACATAACTGACTGCCATTAAACAGATCAATGATAG
>Ga0272442_10003331_pt1 | contig 22643 bp, 19 predicted proteins | sample SSMForm2O_FD_200262 | JGI IMG/M metagenome (GOLD analysis project Ga0272442, IMG submission 200262) | Marine sediment archaeal communities from Little Sippewissett salt marsh, Falmouth, MA, United States - SSM-Form-2O | ecosystem: Environmental > Aquatic > Marine > Wetlands > Sediment ...
TCTGGCCGTGAAAACCGTAGCTGACGTGGTCGATGTCGGTTTTAAACGTCTTCAGTTTACCCCCGATCTGCTGCCTGCCGATCTTGTGGGAACTCTTGTATACAGACAGAACAGCGGCGAGTTTGTCCCGCGGAAGGGGCCGATTTTCAGTAATATTGTACTGGCTGATGAGATAAACCGTGCTCCCGCCAAGGTGCAGTCCGCCCTTCTGGAAGCCATGGAAGAACGTCAGGTCACCATCGGAGATACTACATACCCCCTGCCGGACCCGTTTTTTGTACTCGCCACACAAAATCCGATCGAACAGGAAGGCACCTATCCCCTTCCCGAAGCCCAGCTGGACCGGTTTCTGATGAAACTGCAGATTGATTATCCCAGCAACGAAGAGGAACTCAAGATTCTGCGGCGGATGGGAACGAATTCAATCATCAAAGTTAACAAGGTTGTTACTCCGGCCCAGATCATCAACGTGAGAAAAATCGCGGCCACAATCCTGGTTGATGAGCGGATCGAAGAATATATTGTCCAGATTATCGCGGCCTCGCGGGTACAGAAGAGTGAGAGCCGTAATTATACCCGTTTCATCGATTACGGTGCTTCGACCCGCGCGACCATCTATTTGTACCGTTGTGCCAAGATCAAGGCCCTGTTCGAAGGCCGGACCTTTGTGATACCCGAAGACGTGAAAGCGGTTGTATTCAATGTGCTGCGTCATCGTATCGTCCTCTCATATGAGGCCGAATCCGAGGAGCTGACATCCGATGACGTGATTTCACAGATCCTGAAAGTGGTACCGGTACCCTGACAGACAGATGGATACCTTCAGCCTTTTCTCGCGAATAAAAAACCTGCCTCTTGCCTCCGCGAAGCTGGTGGAAAGCCTTTTATCCGGCAACTACCGCTCCGTATTCAGGGGGCCTGGTCTCGAGTTTGACGAGGTGCGCGAGTATAACGAAGCTGATGATTCCCGGTTTATCGACTGGAATGTTTCTTCCCGGCTGGGTGTTCCCTATATGAAGACCTTCCGGGAGGAACGCGAGATGATCCTGTTCCTTCTGATCGACGTTTCCGCCTCGCTCCAGTCCGGGACCGGGAGGCTGAGCAAACAGGACATGGTGGCGATAATCAGCTCGCTCCTCGCTTTTTCAGCGGTACATAATAATGACAGGGTGGGGGCGGTGTTTTTCAGCGACCGGATCGAGAAGTGGGTCCCGCCCAGAAAGGGGAAAAAGCAGGTCTTCAGACTGGTTGAAGATATGATGAATCTGCCTCCCGAAGGGAGGGGTTCGGACCTGGCCCATGCCATCAGAACCGTGTATGAATCCCTCAACCGTAGGGGGATATGCGTGATTATTTCCGATTTTCGGGTGAATCCAAGCTGGCGGGAGATGAGTCTGCTGGCCAAGAAGCATGATGTAATCGCGGTAAAGATCAGTGATCCTTCCGAAAAGGTTTTTCCCTTCACCGGACTGGTACGTCTCCGGGACCCGGAAACCGGGTCCCGGCTGACGGTCCCGGGAGGGAGTGTGAAGTACAGACACAACTACAGGGCGTTTTGGGACGCCTATCATCTGTTCTGGCAGCGGGAATGCCGGAGAAGACGTGTGGATACTCTGACCATCAGTACCAACGATGATCCTGTGGTCAAACTTGTACAGTTTTTTCGGGGAAGGAGACGGCGCCGTTGAAAGTTATCCGATGCATAGCCGGTCTCGTTCTGGTCTTCATCGCGGTATTTCCCGCTGCCGCCCTGGAGGGAGCTGACCTGAAGGAAATTATCTACCTTCCTCCGGATTTCTATGTGGGCGACAGGGTGGAAATGAGGGCGATCATCACGCCCCAGCCCGGAATGCGCGTTCTTCCGGCGAGGGAAATCCCTGTCCAGGGCTGGATGGAAATACACGATGTACAGTTGCACAGCGATTCCGCCAGCTGGGAAATACGGATAACATTTACTCCTTTTGCCGCCGGTACCAGGACTTTTCCGGTAATTATTTTCGGGGATGTGGTGTTCAGTGATGTCAAGCTGCATACAAAATCAATACTGCAGGACCGGGGTCTCGAGTTTTTCGGTATTAAGGGTCAGCTTTTCCTACCGGGAACGAGAGTAGCTCTAGGGATAGCGGTGGCTGTGATCCTGTTCGGGCCGCTCCTGCTGCTGAGTTTTACCGGACGTTTGAACAGGGGGGTTCGGCGTTTTATTGCCGTCCACGCGGGAAGGCGGCCGTATAAGCGGTTTTCCCGGGTACTCAGGGACCTGAAGGATAAAAACCTTCATATGAGCAGCAGAAAATTTTATATTGTTCTCTCCGAAGAGTTCCGGGCCTATCTTTCAAACCGTACGGACCGGGATTTTCTGACCATTACTTCATCGGAAATCGGCGAGCAGTTGTCCCGGGTATTTCCCGCTCAGCGCAAAACCAGGATCAATAAGCTGGTAAAAATGATGCAGCAGGGCGATTTAATAAAATTCGGCGGAGTCAACGCGGCCAAAAAGCAGCGGGAAACGGACCTGGAAATCGTAAGCGGCATTACCCGGGAACTCGAAGAATATATGGAAACGGAGCGGCAGAACGCTGAAGGGGCTTCGCGGACAAAAAGGAAAGCGAAAAAAGCATGATTACCTTTGAATCCCCCGTACTGCTGATGCTGATCGCGATTATTCCCACATTGTTCTATCTGGCGCATCTCTGGGGACACAGAGGGGGACATATATCTTTTTCCTTTACCATTTGGAACCAGGAAGTCCTGTCCGGACCTTCCTGGCCGCTGAGGTTTCTCATGCACATGGGCACCCTGCTCTACTGGCTCGGATTCATCTCACTCATTATTGCCCTGGCAGGGCCTTCCATCTCCGAGAGAGAGCGGATCTATCTCAACCGGGGGCTGGATATCCTGTTTGTCCTTGATCAATCCCCCAGTATGGCGGCCCAGGATTTTTCCCCTGTCAACCGGTTTGAGACTGCCAAGACCGTAATTCGGGATTTCACCCAGCGCAGGACAAATGATTCCATCGGTCTGGTTTCATTCGGCTCACAAGCGGCGTTGAGGGTCCCTCCGACGAGAGACTACGCGACCATGGTAGAACGTGTGGATGGTCTTGATATCATGGAACTCGGCGACGGCACTGCCATCGGCATGGGTATAGCTGTGGCCTGTGTACATCTGAACAGCAGCAGCGCGAAGCAGAAAGTCGCGGTACTGATCACCGACGGAAAAAATAACGCCGGAGAAATTTCTCCCATCTCCGCCGCCAAGATAGCCTCCGAGATGGGAGTGCGGATATACACTATCGGGGTCGGTACAAGAGGAGAGGTGCCGATCGAATTGAAGGATCCTCAGTCGGGAAATATCATCCGGGGAAAGATCAACAGTGAATACGATGAGCAGCTGCTTAAGCAGATTGCGGAACTGACAGGCGGACGCTTCTTTGCCGCCGCGAGTCCCGGTTCACTGCAGTCGGTCTTCAATGATATTGACTCGCTCGAGACCGTCCAGCAGAGGATCAGGGTCGATATCAAGACCGAACCGGCACATCGGTATTTTATTATCGCGGGTTTTTCACTTCTCGTTCTCTCGTTCTTTATCCGCAAAATGCTGTTTCGAGAGGTGCTGTAGATGATGCTCTACCCTGAGTTCACGGCTCTCTTTTTTCTCCTCATACCCGTAGCATTCATTCAGTACCGCAACTATAAGCTCGGCCGGAAGGAATTTCAGAAGGTAAAGGGTACAGGGTCTCCCGGAAGCTTGTTTGACGCGTTTACGGTAAAATGGGTGTTTGTATCGCTGTTCTATTTCCTGGCCCTTGTGTTTATCATCCTCAGTCTTCTGGGGATAAAGAGTGAAAAGAAAAACATCAAGGAAATACCCTCCGCGGTTGATGTGGTATTTACCCTGGATATATCCAGGAGCATGCTGGCGGACGACAGTGCCCCAAACCGTCTCGAGCGTTCCCTGAATCTGATAAACAATATTATCGGAAGACTTGATGCCGCCAGGTTCGGATTGGTGGTGTTCAAGGGTCAGGGTATCATCCTGGTCCCGGTTACCGAGGACAAGGAAGCCGTCAATCTGGCAATCGATGTCATCTCTCCCTCCATGTTTACCGCGTCGAGCACAAACATGGCCGCGGGATTGGAAACTGCTCTCAAAGCATTTCCTGAGGGAGAGGAGAGACGCCGGGTGATCGTTTTTATCTCAGATGGGGAAGCGCATTTCGGAAATGTAACTGAAATAGCGGCTTCGGCAAAGGAGAACGACATTCTCATCGATGTGCTTGGAGTCGGCTCCATCGACGGCGGACAGATACCGGTCGGTGATGGTAAATACCTCCGGGATGAGGACGGTTCTATTGTAGTCAGTAAGATGAATCCTGCCGTACTTCGCAAAATCGCCGAAAGCAGCGGCGGCAGCTTTTGTGAGGTGGATTCACTCAATTCCCTCAACGAGTTATTTTCCTGTCTCTCTGTCAACGGGACCCAGGAAAAGATAAAATTCGATGAGCAGGGAAGCTACAGGCTTTTTTTGCTGTTCGCGGTATGCATGTTGATTATATCTCTCTTGGTAAAGGTGATACCATGGCGCGGAACCTACTGATAGTGTGCTGTACCTTTCTCATTCTGCTCTTTAGCGGATGCAGTCAGATGAGAGTGTACATGCAGGTCGTCGACGGTAATTATGATTATTCGCGCGGTGAATACAAGGACGCGAATTTTACCTACATTCAGGCCCTGGATTCGCTTCTGTATACCGAGAGAATCTCCTATAATCTGGGCAATGTATATCATTCCCTGGGGGAATCCGAAGCGGCAATGGAAGAGTGGGACATCGCTTCCATGTATGGAGATGATCCTCAACTGAGCTCACGGATCGCTTTCAACCGCGGTGTGCTTTATTACGAACTGGGGAGCTACCAGCAGGCCTACAATGAGTTCCGAAAAGTGCTGACATTAGATCCTGACGATATTGAAGCGAAGGCGAACCTCGAATACTGCCTGCGAAAACTAAATCTCAGCAAGGAATCACAGGAAGCCAAGCAGGAGACCGAGGAAGACAATGACGAGAACCAGCTCAGCGAGGACGGAAAACGCATTCTGGAATACGTGAGAAGGTCCGCTTCTTCAACCCTTACACCGGATTACAAAGTTGAAGAAACAGGACCGGAGAAAGACTGGTAGGGTGATGGAGACGATGAATACTGAAAGAAAACTGACCACCGCGCGGATTCTGTTGAGTCTACTCATGTTCTCCCTTTCTTTCTCCCTTTATGCCCAGCAGCCTGATCCGGTCAGGATGGAGATCAGCCCCAATCCCGTCGGAAAGGGCGACCGTTTCGGGATCACAATCCTCCTGGACATAGAAGATCCTTCGATGATCGAAGTGGCGCCGCCCCGCTTGTCCGAGGAAATTGTTCTGCTCAGGGGGCCTTATATCCGTCCTGTCTGGACTTCGGTAGGCGATGAAGAACAGCGGAAGCTGACGGAGATTACGTATCTCTATCGCTGTGATGATGCCGGCCGTTTTGAAATTGGCCCGTACCGTATTGTCACCCCGGGACGGATATTCTCAACCATGCCCGATCTGCTCGAGGTCGGTGTGTACCAGAACCGCGAACTCGTGATTCCTCTCGAGACGGAATGGGATATCCAGCCGGCAACGGCCTATGTAGGACAAAATGTTATCTGCATTTTAAAGGCCCTTGAACAGAGGGATATCCGTATTTTCGATGATACCAGGATCGAACCGCCTTCCGAAGGATTTTTTCAGCCGGCCGAGGGGGTCGGCGAAATACGTAAATTTTCACGGGGCGGGATCGAGCTGTACGAAATTCCAGTGGAAAGCTACGTGTTTACTCCCTCTTCAACGGGGAACGTCATGCTGCCCCGCGCCCGGGTAAATTGGGAGAATGGTCAGTCCGTGAGTAATCGCGCCCTCATAGAGGTTAAACCTCTTCCTGAGGCGGTCCTCCAGAGCGGGGCGGTCGGAGATTTTACCCTGCAGGCCGAGGTCGACCGCACGGAGCTGAACACAGGCCGGAGAATCAATCTGACTGTCCGGATCAGCGGTACCGGAAATCTGAATTATCTTCAATTCCCTGAAATTGAGACACCGGCCTTTACCCTCCTGGAAACGGATGAGCGGTTGGAGTACAGGGCCACGGCCCGGGGATATCAGGGATGGCGGCAGTATACATACACTCTCCTGGCAGAGCAGCAGGGCCCCGCCAATATTCTGGTGAAGAGCCTGACCGCGTTTAATCCGGCTGAGGAAAAAATATACTTCTCCCCTGGAAAGTCATTTCCCATACAGATTACGGCCCCTCTGGGTAAACAGGAGGAGGAGTCTTCCACAGACGGCTTTCCCTTCGCCATTATTGAACAATCCGAGATGGAAAGAGTATATTTGAGTTTCCGTTTCTCCGATTGGGTGGAGTATCTCTGGCTGCTTCCCGGACCGGTGGTCTTCGTGTTTTTCCTGTTGTTAAGAAGGCGAAAAGCGGTATTCACCGTACTTCTTCTGTTTCTGCTTTCTTTCAGTCCTCTGGATTTTATACCGGACAGTACCGTGGAGAGGCTGACTTCCGCTGAAGAAGCATACAGCAACGGAGATTATCTGAATGCTGAGCTGCTGTATGAGGAGCTCCTCTCCGGCCTTCCGGACGTCCCCGCCCTCCATTACAATGCGGCCCTCAGCGCCTATCAGCAGGAAAAAATCGGTAAAGCGGTATTCCATACCCGCTGCGCCCTCGTGCAGAAACCAATGGACCAGAAGTATAAGCGGTTTCTCAATTACATAAATGACTATCACGGGGTGGTAACTCAGTTTGATCTTCCTTTCTCGTTTCATCCCGATTTCTTTCTTTTTCTGCTTACATTCAGTCTGAACGCCGCGGGTTTTTCCGGGGTATTCTACCTTTTTAAAAGAAGAAACAGCTATTTCATCGTAGGCATCCTGCTGCTTGTCGTCAGTATCGTGCTCTCCATAGCGATGTCATACTCTGTCTACTCATCCGGAAACCGTACTGCCGTAGTGATGACAAATGACAGTGATGAATACGAGGTGAAAAAAATACCAAAAACAGGCAGTGAGGCGGATTTTATCCTGCAGCCTGGTGAAACCGTTCATATCCAGGGCGGTACAGAACAATTTTACTTTATTACAACCTCCCTTGGTCAGAAAGGCTGGGTCCTGAAACCGCTGGTAAGAATCGTGCCGGGGATTGCGGAGTTTTCACTTCTCAGTAGTGAGACGGATGTAACACTACGTCCGCGATAGTTGTTTATTATTTAGAAATCAATATCGACAAACCCGGGAGACTACTATGGATTTCGCGAAAATCTTGGATGAGTGGGAAAATAACAGCCGTAAAGGGAGCGGAAAGAAGAAAAACGATTCATCCCCGGCATTTAAACAATGGATCGATTCGGACAAGTTCTGGGATTCTTATGACAAGGGTGAAGAGTATGTTGAGACGGATAAGGTACAGTTGAGAAACCGGCTCAGAAACATGAAAGCGCAGGCCGATATCGATCTCCACGGTTTAACGGCGGATGAGGCCCTGCGCGCCCTGGATCGTTTTTTACATGAATCCTCCCGGCAGGGTTTAAGAAAGGTCCTGATTATTCACGGGAAAGGAAATCACTCAAAGGAATCACCGGTGCTTCCGAATACCGTTCTGAACTATCTCCGGTCCTCTTCCCTGGCAGGTGAAACCGGGACCGCCGACAGAAAAGACGGAGGTTCGGGAGCGACATGGGTTATTATAAAATAAAGGGAAAAGGATGTTACCGTTCGCGGTAGATGATGCGGCCCCGGGTAAGGTCGTAAGGTGAGAGCGCGACTCGTACTTTATCGCCGGGAACAATTCTGATGTAATGTTTGCGCATCTTGCCTGACAGATGTGCAAGAATAAGATGTCCATTGTCCAGTTCGACCCTGAACATTGTGTTCGGAAGTGATTCCCTTACAATACCTTCTACTTCAATCGCCTCTTCTTTGGCCACAGCCGCTCCTTGTTAGAAATATTTCAATTTATAGTAGAGATATAGCTGGATATTGTCAACTAGTTGACTTTTTTCTTTATATGAGCCATATTCACATGCTCACACGATGGCCAAAATTATAGTGTTGAGGTAAGTAATATGGACAAAGAGTTTGAAGCACAGATGCAGACTAAGCTTTTTGAGATGAAAGAGGATATCGTAAAATCCCTGATTTCGGAGAGTGAGGATTTTGAAGCCCTGATTGATGATCTTGATCCAAAAGACCTTGCCGATATTGCTGCTGATGATATAGATAGAAAAACGCTTGAAGCACTGAACCAGCAGGAAATAAAACGTCTGAGACTAATCGATGCGGCACTTTCAAGGATAAACAACAGCAGATACGGAGTTTGTATGCGATGCGGTAAAAAGATCAAACAAGCCCGGCTTGAGGCGATACCTTATGCTCTCATGTGTATTGAATGTAAAAATAACGACGAAAGACGCAATCGCTAGAAATTAATTAATTATTCCTCATTTTTTCCGAAAATATAAGAGAAGGACGGAAAAATGAGGATGCAGACCATACAGTATCCAACACAGCCCGCACTATCTCCAGCGTATGTCATGCGCGCCAGGTTCAGCAGGGGCAGGATATCCTTTCCGGTGAAACCAAGCCAGGCAATTTACGCGCGGTTCAAGCATGTTCAGGGCTTTCCCTCCAATAAAGGCAACGGAATTCCGCTTTCAAAGCTTCGCAGTATCGATAATTTGATTGAGAGACTGGTAAACCTGAAAAAAAACACAGGTGAATCATCCCAGAAACAGAAACTGGAAACGATGATCAAGACACTCGAAGCCTCAAAAAAAAGCATTTCCCAGGACAATTTTCCCGCCGTCGTGCAGGATGGTGCTGAAACCCTGCACTCTATCAGCCGCGACCCATCCCCTTACAAACAGATGGGCGGATACCAGGGTATTCTGTTCAGTCTGAGTGCCTGAATACCGGCCGCTATAGAAGAAATGGATTATGATTTTTTTCTCTTTCGATGCTTGTGTACGGACCGTGACCGGGAAACACCCTGGTATTTTCGGGAAGGGTAAAGAGCTTTTCCCGGATACTCTTCAGAAGCAGGCTGCCGTCCCCTCCCGGTAAATCGGTGCGTCCGATCCCTTCAAAAAAGAGTGTGTCTCCGGAAAAGAGAATTGAATCGTTTTCAGAATATATGCTGATCCCTCCCGGTGTGTGACCGGGAGTATGGATGACCGTCAGGTCTGTATCAAGTATGGTATCTCCCTCTTTCAAAATAAAATCGTATTGGGGCAGCTTGGCCAGGAAGTCGCGGAAGAGAGATTGAAACTCAGCACCGAGCATCGAAATATCATGCATATGACGATCATAGCCGGCGGGGGTGAGATATTCGCTGTCGAGTTCGTGGATATATACCGGCAAGTCCATATCCTCGTTCTCATAGTGTGATTTCAATTGACTTATTGCGGCTATATGGTCAAAATGTCCATGTGTGCAGATAATTGCCAGGGGTCTGAAGTTTTTAATCTCAATGTGCGATATAATTTCTTCTACATTCCCGGCTGGATCAATGATGATGCATCCCTTTTTCCAGTGAGAGAACAGGTATGTATTTGTGTTAAAAAAACCAGTCACAATTCTATCTACCATAGTAGGTAACAGAGTAAGGTAAATTCCATGGTTTTGCAACCAAAAATTATATATCACCTTGCGGGTATTTTTGCTGCTGCCGCCGCGTTTTTTATTCTGATTCCCGGTATCGGGGCCTTTCGAATTCGAAGCGTCTGGAGACTGTTTCGCGCGCTGCTGCTGGAATCGGCGCTGCTTCCATCCCTCAGATATACTGATATCCGTGAAATCGAGAGGCGCCGCGGCGGGGCGGGGGTAAGGTTCCGTTTTTTCGGCCGGCTCCAGGCCCTGCAGGGGGACAATACCATCTGGCTCAGCGATGGAGAAGTAAGCCTTCCCGCTGAACTGCAACAGGTGTATGTTTACATTCTTGATTCCAATACCCCCCTCTCTCAGGATTTGTGGGAGCATTATCCCGCGAAACCTCCCCTGAGGGTCAAATGGGACAAAATATCATCTCTGCCGGAAGAGACCAAGATATTTGTGAGCGGAGAGATTATGTGGAAAGCGGGACGCGCAAGCTTTGTCGATACGGCGAATAATCCTCTTTTTGTCCTGATTTATGAGGGGAATGACAGCGAGCTCCTGATCCGCGGGACCTGGAGCGGTCGACAGAAGAATGAATACTGGAATGCATTGAGTCCCGGCTCCCTCCTGCTGGGATTTTTCAGCTTGTTTATCTATTTCTATATACTGACACAGTTCCCTCAGTTTATATTTCCCGCGATAACCGCGCTCACCCTGGCATGTATACCAATCACACCTCTCCTGCCTCCGGCGGTAATAACTTACTATTTTTACCGCAGGTTCTGGCAGCGCGGCAGGGTGCTGCGGGCGCAGCGGGACCTCCTGCGGCTGCCCCTTTCATTTTTTTCAGAAAAGGAGGGGGGTAAAACCTCACAGGAAATCACGCTCCACAACGGAGAAACGTACCGTATGCGGGTATTTCCTTCAGGAGACTTGCCGCGGGAAACACCCGCCTACAGGGTGTTTCCGAAGCTCTCAGCCTCTACCGATACGCGGACCTGTGTCTTTTTCGGGGGAGGAGAGGGGGATGCGCTGACCCGGCCCCTGGATCCCATGGCCGAGGCAATGATCGTTCCCGGTGATCCTTTTGAATTGGCCCATAAATGTCAGAGGTCCGCATTCAGAAATGAAATCCTCGGGCTTCTGATTTTGATTTTTGGTATTGGTATCACGGAGTTTCTTCTCTTTGTTCTCTTTTCTTATATTGTACTATGACCTGCCGTCCCGGAGTTCACCGGTAAATCCGCTAAAAAAGGCTGCCTTCGGATGATTCCTCCCGGCAGCCCCGTGTGTTTCCAGCGTCCCGTTTCTATCAGTCTCTAAGCATTATTCTTTTTTTTTGCGGGCGAAATTCACGGTAATGCTGCGGCCGTGAAACTCGGTCCCGTCAAGCTCATCAATAGCTTTTTGCGCGGATTTCCGGGGAATATCGATAAAAGAGTAATTGTCCAGGACCTTGATATTTCCGATATCCCGCGGTTCGAGCCCCAATGTTTTATTGAAAAGCCTGGAGAGGTCCCGGGGAAAGACCTTTCTGTTTTTTCCTATACTGACAAAGATGGTCTGCATCTTGTCTGATTCTGTTGTTTCTGATAACTGTACGCCCCCGGCCTGTTTTAAAAGAAACGCGGTCACATAGGAGCGCAGATGCATCGGTACATTTTTTCTGACTATCTTTCTGTACTGGTTCAATTCATCAGGATCTTCTTCTTCTTTTATGTGCTGGATTATACTCTTCAGCTTGCCCTTTAGGACCTCTTTCTGAGTAGGAGGTACTTCTTTTTTCATTTTCATTTGCTTTTTCTCCTGAAGGTTAGATAAAATTTCACTCTCCGCGGGGGATGCCAATACCGTAAAATAAGGTGCGGGAGAATGAGCGGAAACCGCCCATCCGATTTCCTTAAATAAGGAAAGGTTTTGTGGGATTCTGAAAAAAATGATGGAATCATAGGAAAGTGAGATGCGGGACGCTTCGCCAAATGTGGCGATACAGCAGCGTATGGAGGATTTGACAGGAATTTCACCGGATGATGCCTCCGGATCTTTCTCCCTGGTCAGACAGCAGGATATTCCTCCAGCGAGAAGCTCATCTTTGAGTACGTGGGCATCGGTCTCGCCGGATGTCAGAATGAGAATGTTGTACAGCGAGGCTCCATATACCAGCCTGAGAATGGAAGCCGAGGTGGGTACCGCTTCTTCGTATACGTGCAGCGTGGGAATACGGGCACGCCGCTCCGCGGAAGAGAGAATCACCGGCCGTTTCAACAGATAGGAGAGGGTATTTATCTGATCGGCGGAGACAGCGAATATAATGGGCTGCACTTTCTCCGGTATTTTTGCCATAATGAACTCCACATCGCGGTCAAATTCGATGTGATCGGGGGTGTCCGGGATGTTGATTATGACGGTAGTCTCCGGGCAAAACTCGAGGTTATTTCTGCGGATATGATCAATGATACGCCCGGTAGTGCCGACAATTAGTCCAGGGTGTCTTGAGAGCAGCCGCAGTTCATCTTTTGCCTGAGCTTCACGGCCGAGCATGGCCGCGCACTTGCCTTTGGCCCTGGCTCCAGGCAGACGGTTGTATTCTGTTTCATACTTTCCTAACAGTTGAACTGAATCGACCAGGATGAGCACCGAAACGCCCCGTTTCCGCGGTTTGGGAGTAAGGAGGTAAGGAACTAATTGAGCGACGGTTTTGCCCTCTCCAGGTATACTTTCGACAACGAGGTCTTTACCCTGCAGGGCTGCCGGAATATATTCTTCCTGTAAAGGTGTGGGTTCTCTGAATCCGGCTGATGCAAGCAATGCTTCCACTTGTTCGGTCGGCTGTCTTCGCGCGGTGAATTGTAACACAGTGGTTTCCTATGATTAACTACCTTTGTATTTTAAAAGGATATATTTACTCAATATATTTGTCAAGAAAGACTGTAAAAGGAGGAGATATGAACCTCTCATCGAGATATACCATCATGATAATCACCCTGTTTCTGTTTGGAGCTGTCATTCAGACTCCCGTCGAAGCAGAACAGTTCAAATTTACCTACAGGGTGGGTGAAAAATACAAAGTGCTTTCAGAAGTTGAGGAAGAAGTTTATATAAACGGTGTGTTCAGCCATCAGGCTGCTATCCTGAACCGTATATCCGTTGAGGTGAAGGATGTCAGGGACCAGGCAGGATTGCTGGAGGGGACCTTTATCACTTCTGAACGGAGGAGCGGGCAGGTTTCTGTGTATGAATTAAAAAACTCCTACTATTCCAGTTTCTGGAGAGATTCCAGGGGGCGGTACGATATAGACCCCTCCTATTACATGCCTGTGGTGAGAAATGTTCCGATATTTCCGGAAGGGGACATCAAGACGGGTGAAAACTGGAAGGAACCGGGTGAAGAGGTCCATGACCTGAGAAACGGTTACGGGATACCTGTTCCCCTGCGTCTGCCGTTTCGCGCGAATTACCGCTATCTCGGAAAGGCCGGGTACAAGGGTAAGGAGTATGATCTCATTTCGGTACAGTACACAGTACGGCACCGTACCTCCGATTATTTCTCACGTTTTTCCATCTATCCCGTCAGGATCAGCGGTTTTTCGGACCAGCAGGTTTTCTGGGACAGTGAAGCCGGCCGCCCCCATGCGTACAGTGAACAGTTCAGCATGATCTTTTCGCTCTCCACGGGTGATGAATATGAATTCACAGGTACTGCCCGCGCGGAAATAACCGAATCGGTCCCCATGGACCGTGCCAGGATCGCTGAGGAGGTGCAGAAAAGGATAGAAGAGGATGGTGTGGAGGATACCAGGGTCAGTATAGATGACCGCGGTGTTACCATAAACCTGGAAAATATTCAGTTTGCCCCTGATTCGGTGGACCTTTTGCCCGGTGAGGTGGAAAAATTGAAACGTGTCGCGGATATCCTGAAAAAGTATCCGAACCGTCATCTGCTTGTTACGGGACATACCGCCATGGCGGGTACTCCCGAGGGAAGGCAGAGACTTTCGGATGAAAGGGCCAGGACGGTCGGGCAGTTTCTGCTGGAGCTGGGAATCCGTAAGAGTGATGAAGTAATGACTGTGGGGAAGGGAGCCACGGAACCTGTGGCTGACAACAGCACTCCGGAAGGAATGCGGCGAAATAGAAGGGTAGAGATCACGATCCTGGAAAATTAGCATACGGCAGGTACCGCTTCCCGGTGTACCGCGAGGACTTTCTTCCTCGAAGCTTGAGTTTTTCTCTTTCCGGTAGTACATTTAAAACATTATACAATCACGCGGGGATTATAAATGGATTATTCCGATCGTGTATTCAGGATGGTGCGCAGTATTCTGAACAGCCCTTCCCTGACACATGAGACCAAGCTGGAAAGACTCCAGGAGACCTTCCTTAAGAGTGTGTCAGGTGTACCGGCGGCACTGCTTGAAGAACTCTTTCAACAGTTTTTTACCCAGGATCCGCCGACGGAAAAGGAGCTCCCGGTGAGGGCCGAGATTCTGCCTGATCTGATAGACCTTCTCTATGAAAACCTTGATGAGCGTAAAGAAGTATTTACCAGGGAACAGTGGCATTTTATTGGAGAAGTAGTATCCGAATTCGCGATGGAGCTGGATGAATCTATTCTGAATTACGTGATGATGAGGGTCGTGGAGCACAGAGCACTGTAGGTGAACAAGGGGAAAGAATATGGGAAAGAAAAAAATGGCAATACATGAACACCAGCGCGCTATTGATGAGCTGGATTTCTCTATAGAGCGGCAAACCGAAGAACTGGGAAGATTGCTCCTCGAGAAAAAACTGGCGAATATAGACGAGGTTAAGGATTCCTACACCCGGGGTACGGAAATCCAGAAGAAAATCGGGGAGCTGGAGAAGCAGAAGAATAATATCCGCAGGGATGAGGAAAAACAAAGCGCCCTGCGGGAACAGATGAATGGGATAGACTCCGAAGAGAAGCTCTACAGAGATGGACATCAGAAGCTTTTGACATCCCTCGGCTCACATGCTCACAGGGTATACCGCAGCGGTGCTCTGGAAGAGGAAGATTTCACGAAAGTATTTTCGGAGATCGACAGGATTGAGGCCGAGATAATTGCCAAAAGGCGATTGATCCAGGACCACGCGGAACAAAAGGCGGAAAAAAATCTATTCCGGAGGCTGCCATACGGGGCCAGGATCGCTCTTTTGAAGACCACAATAGGACGGATGGATAAGCAGCGTGCTGAAAAATTTCCGCTTATCGGCAGGAAGCTTCTTGATGAGAATCTTGTGGAAAAGATCCCGGATGAGCAGGTACAGGGTGTCACGGCAAATCTCAAGCAGCAGGAAGAACAAAGCGGAGAGCGTGCGCAGCAAAAGGAGAAGATGCAGAGTGAATATGAAAGTATCCGGCAGAATATTGAAAAGCTTTGCGGTCAGTCAGCGCCGGATAAGAAGGTAAAAGAGCTGGATGAAGAGATCGCCGCTCAGCAGAAGAAACTGTTTCAGCAAAGCAGGGAAATAGGACAGGCGTTTCTCCTCCAGCCATCTCTCGAAAAAAATCTGCCGAAAGCAGCCCTGGCTGCAATAGAGCGGATCGAGGGCCTCAAAGCCCAGAAGCAGGATCATGAGAACCAGGTACACGTACTTCAGGCAGAGATGGAAATTGATGAATTACAGGAAAATGTAAGAAAAAAGGAAGCATATATCGCGAAGCTCGAGCAGCGTATCAATGAAGAAAAGCAGCAGATTGTTTCTATGAGGGATGATCTGATACAGGACAACAACCGGGTTCAGGAGCTTAGAAAGATAGTGCATGCGGATCCAGAAACAGAAAAGCCGTCTCCGTAGTAACGGAGACGGCAAAGACCTCTACAAGTTCACATTGATTATACGCGGGACCTCTCCACATATTTCGTGTGCAGATAGTGATGGCTGCGTTCGCCCAGGGGCTTGCTGAGAAATTTTTCGTAGATTTCCTTGATGGCAGGATTCTCGTGGGATTTACGCAGTTTCTTACCCTCATCTTCCGCGTAGATAGCGTTGATGCGTTTCCGGCGTACCTCGTCGTTGGTGAAGCGGGGCTGTCCGCCTCCACCGATACATCCGCCGGGACAGGTCATTATTTCTATGAAATGGTATTCGGCCTCTCCGGCGATCACCCTTTCGATGATCTTTGAGGCATTTCCCAAACCATGGGCGACAGCTGTTTTCAGCTCCACACCATCAAGAAAGGACCATTCCGGGAGGGGATTTTCCACCGTCAACCTGGCTTCCTTCAATCCTTCCAGGCCCATGATAGGACCAACATGAAGGTTCTCCACCGGGAGCTCCCTGCCGGTCACTATCTCATACGCGGTCCGGAGGGCCGCTTCCATTACCCCTCCGGTGTTGGCGAATATATCCGCCGCCCCGCTGGAAAGCCCGAGAGGGGCATCCATCTGCTCATCCGGCAGCTTCATGAAGTCAATGCCGGCCTCGTTGATCATCCTGCCCAGTTCCCGGGTAGTCAGCACGTAGTCAACATCCTGAAAACCGCTGGAGTTCATCTCTTCGCGCTGTGCTTCGAATTTCTTGGCGGTGCAGGGCATAACGGACACGACCACAATGTCCTTGGGGTCGAGACCCTTCTCCTCGGTGTAGTAGGTTTTCGCCATGGCCCCGAACATCTGCTGCGGTGACTTACAGGTGGAAATATTGGGCAGGATCTGGGGGTAAAAGTGTTCCGCGAACTTGACCCATCCGGGAGAACACGAAGTGTACTGAGGCAGCGGGGCTGCCTTTTTGTCCAGCAGGACCGTCTTCAAACGGGTCAGAAGTTCAGTACCTTCTTCCATAATGGTGAGGTCGGCGGCAAAATTGGTATCGAAAACAGCATCAAAGCCGAGTCTGCGCAGGGCGCTGACCATCTTGCCTGTCACGAGGGTCCCGGGTTCACAGTCGAAGCACTCCCCGAGGGCTGCCCTGATCGCGGGGGCGGTCTGTACTACCACGTGTTTATCAGGATCATCGAGGGCTTCCCAGATCTGGGGAATATGGGTTTTTTCAGTAATAGCGCCTACCGGGCAGACGGCCGCGCATTGACCGCACTGGACACAGACCACATCATCAAGGTTCTGGGCAAATGCCGGTCCGATTACCGTCGCGTACCCGCGGTTCTGAGCGGCAAGGGCACCTACATTCTGTATGGATTTACATACTTCCATGCAGCGCCGGCACTTGATGCATTTTCCCGAATCCCGAATCAGGGCAGGAGTACTTTCATCATCATATCTATGGGGCTTTTCACCCACATATTTCAAGCCCCTCACACCGAGTTTGTTTGCCAGGGCCTGGAGTTCACAATCCTTACCGCGTTCACAGAGCTGACAGTCGCCTTCGTGCTCGCTCAACAGCAGTTCAAGGACCGTTTTTCGCGCGTTTCTGACCCGGGCGGAGGTGGTACTAACTACCATTCCATCCCGCACGGGCGTAGAGCAGGATGCCACCAGATTTTTAGCGCCTTCCACTTCCACGACACACATTCGGCACGCGCCTAATGGTTCCATTCCTTCGAGAAAGCATAGGGTTGGTATATCTATCTTGACCTGGCGTGCGGCTTCAAGGATAGTGGTCCCTGCTTCCACCTCTGTTGTAATATTATCTATTGTTATATTCATTATACATTACCCTCCGTTTGTACTGGGGTTTTACCGTAATCGCAGCGCAGGCAGCGTTCACATTGCCGTATTGCTTCATTTTCACACCAGCTGCGTTCTACTTCCTCAAAATTGTTCACTCTGCGGTCAACATCGATAACCGGCATTTTGGTCCGCTTGTAAGGAGACGGTTCGGAGTCCGGATCGTAGGAGGTATCCACAACTTTGTCCTCGCGCCAGAAAGCATGATTACTTCCGGTCAGGAATTCGTCTATTCCGACAGCGGCTTTCTCGCCGGCACCGATGGCCGCGACCACTGACACAGGTCCGGCTGTCGCGTCGCCTCCGGCAAAGATCCAGTCGACGGATGTCTGGCCGGTGATCGGATTGGCCCTGACAAAGCGGTTTTCACCGATCTGTATATCATAGTCTCCGGAAAATTGTGACGGATCGATTTTTTGACCGATAGCCACGATCACCTGATCGGCTTCCACGATGAAGTTTTCTTTTTTTGAATGCGTCGGGCGGCGGCGGCCGGTGCGGTCGAACTCGCCCAGCTTCATGCACGCGCAGGTGACCCCCTTGACCTTTGAAACTCCATTGCGTTCGATGGCGATAGGCTGGGTGAGGGTATTCAACTGTACACCTTCCAGCAGGGCCTCTTCGATTTCCTCCGCGTAGGCCGGCATTTGCTCCTGTGTTCTGCGGTAGAGGATGGTGACCTTTTCAGCCCCGAGCCGAATCGCGGTCCTTGCGGCATCCACCGCGGCGTTACCGCCTCCGATTACCACTATCTTTTTACCCACCGGGACGGAGCCCCGGATATTGTACTGCTTTAAGAAGTCGATACCCTGGACAACGCCTTCAGCGTTTTCCCCCGGGATACCGAGACCCATATTGACGGGAGCGCCGATTCCGAGAAAGACCGCGTCATATCCCTGTGACCGGAGGTCCCTGAGGCTGAAATCCCGGCCGAGTTTCGTATCGGTCAGTATGGTTACTCCCATGTTTTCGATCATCCGGATCTCTCTGGCAAGTGTTTCACGAGGCAGACGGTATGCCGGTATGGTCTGAACCATCATGCCGCCCGGTCTCGGCTCTGCTTCGAATACGGTCGGCGTGTAGCCCAGGCGGGCAAGGAAATACGCGCAGGATAGTCCCGACGGGCCGCCGCCGATAATGGCGATCTTCTTCCCGGCGTTTTCGGCGCTTTCACGCACCTCGGGTATCTGTATCGTGACCTCCTGGTCGACCATAAAACGCTTTATGCCGCGAATTGCCACCGAATCGTCGATGGAAGCCCGCCGGCATCTGTCTTCACAGGTATGAAAGCATACGCGGGCGCATACAGCGGCAAAGGGATTTCGCTCACGGTGAAGACGCAGCGCTTCCGCGTACCGTCTTTCTCCCACCAGCGAGATGAATCCCGGGACATCCACGTTTGCCGGGCACGCGCTCTGACATGGCGCTCTGACGAGTTTCGGACAGACCCCCGCCGCGCAATGCTTATCGCGTATATGCTGTTCATACTCGTTCCTGAAATGACGGATGGTGGAGAGGACCGGGTTGGGCGCGGTCTGACCCAGACCGCAGAGGGCGGTATCCTTAATCTGGTTTCCCAGTTCAATCAGACGCTCAATATCACCTTCCTCACCCTTGCCCTCGGTGATTCTGGTCAGTATTTCCAGCATCCGTTTGGTCCCTACCCGGCAGGGAGTACATTTTCCGCATGATTCTTCCTGCACGAACTCGAGAAAGTAACGGGCCACATCGACCATACAGGTGTCTTCGTCCATGATGATGAGTCCGCCGGAGCCCATGATCGCGCCCAGTTCAATAAGTGTATTATAGTCCAGGGGTACATTGAGGTATTCCTTGGGGATACATCCTCCGGAAGGACCGCCGATCTGCGCGGCTTTGAAGTTTTTGCCGTTCGGAATCCCGGACCCGATATCATAGATCAGCTCGCCCAAGCTTGTACCGATGGGAACTTCCACCAGTCCGCTGATATTGATATCGCCTGCCAGGGCGAAAACCTTGGTACCCTTGCTCTCTTCGGTGCCGAATGAGCTGTACCACCCGGAGCCTTTTCCGATGATGGCAGCCACATTGGTGTAGGTCTCAACATTGTTCAGAAGGCTTGGTTTCCCCCAGAGTCCTTTCAGGGCGGGGAATGGCGGTCTGGGCCGCGGTTCACCCCGTTTGCCTTCAATAGAGTTGATCAATGCCGTCTCTTCACCGCACACGAAAGCCCCGGAACCCATTCTGATTTCCAGGTCAAAGGAAAATGTTGTTCCCATGATCTTTTTTCCGAGAAGACCTGCTTCACGCGCCTGTTCAATCGCCTTGCCGAACCTGGACACTGCCAGGGGGTATTCGGCCCGCACATACACAAAGCCGCGCTTCGCTCCCACTGTATAGGCGGCGATGGCCATGCCTTCTATCAGACTATGCGGATCACCTTCCAGAACACTGCGGTCCATGAAAGCGCCCGGATCGCCTTCGTCGGCGTTACACAGAACGAACTTTTCGTCCCCTTCGGCTTTTTTCGTGAATTCCCATTTGAGCCATGTGGGAAATCCTGCTCCTCCCCTTCCCCGGAGCCCCGAGGCTTTCATTTCCTGAATCACCTGCCCGGGTGAATAGTCCGAAAGTACCTTCGCGAGGGCCGAGTAACCGCCGGCGGCGATAAAATCATCCAGGTTGAGCGGATCAATATATCCGCAATTTCTGAGCACTATCCTGGCCTGTCCGCGGTAAAAATCGACCTTGTCCGCCGTATCAACCTTTTTATTACTGGATGCATTCCGGTGGGTCAACTGTTTCACTATTTCTTTCTTTTTAAAGTGTTTTTCAACAATCTCCCCGGCGTCTTCCGGTTTGAGACCTTCATAAAAGACATTCTCCGGTTTTACAATTATCACGGGACCGAGAGCGCATGGCCCCAGGCAGCCGGTTTCAACAATCGGGATGTTCAGCCCGGCTTTTTCAATCGCCTTCTCCAGTGCGTCCTTGACCTCCATAGCTCCGGAAGCGATACATCCCGCTCCTGCACAGAGGTGTATTTTCTGTGTATCACTCGACCTGGAACTCTTTGCTGATTTCTCGCGCTTTTTCAGTTCCTCAATACTGTTGATTTTCATATTGGCTTCCATCACGACTCCTCCCCGCACGGCTCGGCTACTCTATACGGGATGAGAATATCTCTCACCTTGGCGGGCTTCACCCGCTGGTAGACCTGGTCGTTTATCATCACCACAGGCGCCAGTCCGCAGGCCCCAAAACATCTGCCGATTTCCAGGCTGAATATTCTATCCTCGGTTGTATCCCCCACATCGATGCCCAGATAGTCCTGGATTGCTGACAGGACTGCCTTGCCTCCGCGAACATAGCAGGCTGTTCCCAGACAGACACGAATGATGTTTTTTCCCCTGGGCACGGTTGAAAAGTAGGAGTAAAAACTTACGACTCCCGCTACTTCGCTGTAGGAGATCTTCAGACTCGAGCTTACCTTCTTCAGGACAGGTTCAGGGAGATAACCGAACATGTTCTGTGCTGTCTGCAGGATCGGTATCAATGCTCCCTCCACACCCGAGAAGGTTTCGATAATCTCGTCGATTTTTACGGTCATCTCTTCCTCTGAGAGTTGATCACCGCAACACGCCTTCTGTTTCATCCCTTTTTGATCTATCTGTGCATCCACTGCCATGGATCACCCTCCTTATTTTTATTAGCGCAATACGCTTTTCTCCCATAACAAATACTTAAAACAATACATATAGAAAATAAACTCTCTTAATAATTAAATATTAAGATACAATAATATATTATAGTTACATAATAACAATTAATGTGAATAGTAAAACTTATTATGTACCTAAATATACATTAACATGGAATTTGTAACTTGTCCAAAAAATTTTTAAAAAGTGCGGGACCCGGCTTTCAAGATCGATAAAGATGGCGCATACTACTATCCATGCAGGGCGTTCCGATTGATATTTTACCTTTTGCCACGTGTGTTCTTGATAAAACCGGCGTTATCCGCGGAGTAAATGATAAATTCGCCGCGCTGCTGGGGTATGAGGACCCCCGCATTTTCAGCGGTCTTCCCATCCGGGAACTGGTAGTGGAAAAAAGCAGACAGCATATCGAATATCATATACAGAAATGCATCGACGCTGGTGACGCGGACTCCGCGCCGCAGCCGGTTTACCTGCTCAATAGCATGGAGGAAGAGCTTCTCGTATACTGCACAATTTCCTACAGAAAGGTATACGACAGGGTCCTGCTGCACATTGTGCCTGCGGTAGAGCTGGAAACAGACTCATTGGAGGAACGGCTCCCTTCACAGTTTGCCAAAACGCTCCTGGGTATCTCAGACATGCACGCCCTTTTTCAGAGATTGTTACAGCTCCTTTCCGATGCGACAGGACTGGAGTCCGCCGTTGTTTTTGTACGAGATCCTGTCAATGAAATACTGAAAATCGACGCCCGCATCGGTCTTGATAATGAACTTACCAGGCTGCTGAACAATGAAGCTGCCTCGCAATGGGGGACGGTCAGCAGGGTGCTTTTTTTCAGCAGGCAGCTGGAGGATGTAAGTATGCCTCCCGGATTGCTGAAATATGGAGTGAAAACGGCATTGCTGCTGCCGGTGGTGGAAGATAATACCCTGCATGTGATGTACGCCCTCTTTTCACGTTCCCGTGCCCGTTTCGGGGGCAATGAGAGACAGGATATCACCGCTTCGATCCGTCCGCTGCGGATGATAACTCTTCATGTGCTGAGAGAACAAAGGCTGGAAAGCAGTGAAACTCTCTATCGCTCCCTCATTCGTTCCATGCCGAGCGGAGTGATCGTGCGGAACAGAAATGGAAAGATAATTCATTATAATCTGGTGGTAGCCAGGATTTTCGGACAGCGAAACGATACGACGCTCTCACCGGAAAAATTGTTTGAAGGATTACAATTTTTTACGGAGGATGATGATCCTCTTGAGGTGAAGGACCTTCCCGGGATGGTTTGTCTGCGGGACGGGAGAAAGGTCAGAAACATTGAAATCAGGATGGTGCGAAATGACAAATCTTCAGTATGGCTCTCGGTAAACAGTGAGCCCCTCTTCAGTCCAGGAGAAAAAACGCCCTATGCCATGGTCTCCACATTCAAGGATATAAGCATCACCAGGCGTATACGGGAGGAGCTCGAAAAGACAAAAGAAGAGGCCATCGTGGCGAACAGGTCAAAAAGCAGTTTTCTCGCTAATATCAGCCACGAAATCCGCACTCCCCTCAGCGGTATCATGGGAATGACTGAGATTCTGCTTGACGGTGATGTGAATGCAGATCAGCGGCAGCAGCTGCTGTT
>Ga0272442_10003332_pt1 | contig 22638 bp, 15 predicted proteins | sample SSMForm2O_FD_200262 | JGI IMG/M metagenome (GOLD analysis project Ga0272442, IMG submission 200262) | Marine sediment archaeal communities from Little Sippewissett salt marsh, Falmouth, MA, United States - SSM-Form-2O | ecosystem: Environmental > Aquatic > Marine > Wetlands > Sediment ...
CGGCCGAAGATATGTCGGCGATCCAACGAAGGCTGGCCGGCGAGCTTTCCCGGCTGGATAATTCGATCAAGGCGATCCGAAATCCGGACAATTACCCCGTCGAATTTCGATTGGATTCAGATTAAAGGGAATACAAAACGTCGGCTCCTGAGAGCGGCAGTTTATTATTTTTTAGCGTCAGCGTCGGGCTTAGATTTTTCATCCTCCTTCTCGTCCGGCGCTTCCGGTTCCAGATTAATCAATCCCATCGCCGCACCCAGCTTGACCAGGTCGATCACGTTATCGACGCCGAGCTTTCGCATCAAGTGAGAGCGGTGCACTTCGATCGTCCTGACGGAACGATTCAGTGCGTCGGCGATGACCCGGTTGCTTTTGCCCTCGATGATGAGTTTCAAGATGCTTGCTTCGGTCCGGGTCAACGGTTTGCCCAAACGGGCGTCGCCCGGCGTTCCATGCTGCAAGATCGCCTTGACCTTCCTCACAAACGGCTCTTTGGATAGCGGTTTCTCAATGAAATCCACGGCGCCGCCTTTGATGGCCTTGACGGCGGTTGGAATATCCCCAAAACCGGTGATCACCAGGACCGGCACCCACGGCGCCAGGTGTTTGACTTCGGCCAGTAATTCGATGCCGTCCTTCTCGGGCATTTTCAGATCGGTAATGAGCAAGTCGCATTTCTTCGACCGCAATTGAGCAAGGCACTCGGTCGGCGATTCGAAGCACTCCACGTCGATCTTCGGCTCCTGGAGAGTCTCTTTGACGACTTTGCGCACCTCGGGCTCATCGTCGAGGAAAAATATATGTTTCACACTCTTAGCCATCGTTACCTAACGGGTGATGAATCATTTTACCTTCAGGACTAAAAAACAGTGTCAAAGACTACCGTTCCCGCCCCTTAAAGAAAGCATACCGTAAACCACCCACCCCAGCTTCGGTCGGCCCTAAATCTTTCAAAAACAGAACGTTCGCTTTCTATTGCACCATTTTTTGTCAATCTTGTCTATTGTGGTAACTACGTATTTTCCTTGATACTATTTTATCATGCAAATAGCAATAAATACTTGTAATAGCTTTATTTAAGCAACCCAGTGGATTGAGCAACTATTCGTTGAGGATGACGAAAAAGTGTCGTTATTTCTTTATTGTCACCGTGGCAATCGAATAAAAATTCTCTTGATCCAGCCATTTAGGATCAAGAGCGATAAGCACATCTTTGCCCTCCTGGTTCGAGTATAATTTGAATTTCAGCTTGTATCGGCCGGGTTTGAGGGTTTGGGGTATGGACATGGGATAGTGTTCCACATAAATGCCGCCGGATGGTTTCGGCATCCATTTTTGGTTATCCGCCTCCATTTCCACGTCTTCGACACTCGGACCCTCCCATCGAATCTTCAAACGGTACGGATGGTAAGCCGGAGCCACGCCCCGGTTTTCCCAATCCATTTGAATCGTGCAGATTTCGCCGGATCGAAGGTCTTTGGGAATCTTCACCCGATGGAGAAAATACCAGTAACCGCACCGGTTCAGCAGCTCTTTCGTCAGTTCAGGATTGTCCGTCAGCCATTCATGGGCGTCGCCGTGATAGCCGATATAAGTCGCATGTAGCAAATCTAAGGCCCCCCTGAAGAAGTCCGGCCCATCTTTTCCTTTGGCGTATTTAGAAAGAGACGAGCCTTCTTTCACTATCCAGTTGCCATCCCTTTTGACGACACCGTAGTGTTGTAGTTCAAATACCGTGGGTGTTTTGAGATACGCGTCTTTGAAAAACTCCGGACTGCGCACGGTATATGTATCCGCATATCCTCTCACGTACCCATTCACCAGGGGACTATCATCACGATAGGAAATGCCTTGCTTGAGAATATACCGATGCAATTTGTCACGATCATCTAAATCGCTGATAGAATAGACATAATCATCCGTGATGACAAGTTGAGTTTTTTTGAAATATTTTAAATGTAAATCGATGTGGCGTTTTCTAATTTCGAATCCATATTCCATCCGGCTGCCGGAATGAGTATGTCCCTCTCCCCAATCTCCGATACTGCCGATATCAACGTAGCGAAGCCAGGATTTTCCGTCGTATCGTGCAGCGAACATTTTGAGAAATTTCTCAAGCTTTTCCAAGAAAATGGGATCATCAAATCGTGGCTCCCATGGTCCGTCCGGTCCGACTTGTTTGCCTCTCAGATAAAAACCACCCTTTGCTCCATCCTCGATGACCCATTTGGGAGTTGCAAATTGCTGCTCGATCCGGTCCGAGCTGGTCTCTCTACAACTGATGCGAAACGATATTTTGAGTCCGTTTTCAGTCCATTTGTTAATGATGTTGTCGATAATTTCCCAGTTGTATTTCCCCTCTTCCGGCTCCAGATAGGCCCAGGCCAGCCGGATATAAATATGATCCATCCCCGGAAAATCGAGCAGGTGTGAGTCCTCTCGAATGATGTATTTGTTGATATGGTTGTCGGGGTAGTGGTGGTACCACCCTTTATGCGGATTTTCGAGGGCGATCTTGTCATTCCAGTTCGGCTTCATATCGATTTCCATACATGCGGCAGATTCTTGTATCCCAAGAAGACAAAAAGTTCCCCATATCATCACACAACGTCTTAAAGCGTTTTCTTTCATTTCAATCTCCTGTTCCGGCGTGTACTTTTATCAAATGGGCTCTTTCGACTTGCCATTTCGTTTGCTATCAATGTCGCTTGTCGTTAAGAATTTTCCGCCCGAAAGTCGGCAGATCCGCTCGATTCAAAATCCATGGATGTTCCAGGCACTCTTTGGCGTTTTGCTGGAACTGAAGCCCGTAATACTGGTGCCATACACAAAAGAAAGTGCATAAAGGTAAATGTTGGACAACGTCCTGAATGAAGGTTTCGTAGTCATAGTCCCTGCGAGGATTTGTATCCCAATTCGATAGCTTATCAGGGCCAAATTCCGTAAGTCCGAATGGTTTTCCCAGCGCGCAAAGTGCATGATACCCATGACTCCGGATTTTGGCGGGTGTTTTATTATACGTATCAATACCTACGATATCCACATATGCATCGCCTGGATAGAAATCCAGGTAGCGTCCCGATGAGCCCCCGGGAGAATACACCCATAGCAGGTTATCAAGCCCTTTTCTATGCGTCATATAATCAAAAGTAAAACGCCAAAGATTAATGAATTCCTCCGGTGGATTTGTCGATCCCCACCAGAACCATTTCCCATTCATTTCATGGAATGGACGAAACAGTACGACCACGCCCTTATCCTCAAGTTCCTGGAGCCCCCGGGCAATAAGTTCGAGCTGCCGCATCCACACATCGTATCCGGGTCGCCCCGGCGTGATGATGTCCGTCAGGTTGATGGTGTCGCCGTGCTTGCGCATCCAGGAACTGTTTCCAGTTTGCGGATTGATTGCATGGAGGCAGAGCGTGACCAAACCGCCTTTCTTCCAATAGTCTATGAAAATGGGATTCGTTACCCTCCAGTCTGCGTCCAGCTTCCACTCCGGATCGTTAAAAAACGTCGCTGCACTGTGCCCCGGTCCTTTGCCGTAGTAATCACCGCCGATCATCCCCACCCAGTGCCCGGTCATGCGATGCACTTGTGTCACTTCATCAAGATTGGCGTGTGTGCCGTGATCGAGAAATTGGCCGGAGACGATCCGCTTATCCGGTCGGTTTGGGAGGGAGTGGAAGTATTCCAGCACCGCTCGCGCGGTGACCGAAGCGTTCGGATTCACTGGCGCAGTATTGCGTTCGGCTCTTTGAATCAGGACCGCCCACTGTCCGGGATCGGGCGTTGTGAGGGTGTAAAGCCCGCCCCCGTCAATCATGGTTTGTGTTTCCCATTTGCTGCGCTCGATATCGAGCCACTGTTTTACCAGGGGTGTCCTGGCTTGCCCGAGATCGATTCGCACGGAGCGGTCAGCCTCCCCTGTAAAATAAACCGCGAACTGCTCACCGGTTTGGGCCATTGCGTAGGCTTCGTTCTCGGTGCGACTGGATAGCAGGCTGTTATTTGGCGCCATCGTGAAGATGTTCATAGCCTTTGTTAGCATACGCATGCTCTTGATGTCCGCTTGTGCCCGGCGTTCCAGGCCAAGGCCCCAGTTTCCTTTGTTCCGATGATGCCGGGCGCCGGCCGCCCCCCCGAAAACCGTCCGCCAAAACCGTTGAGTTGCGTGGGTGGTTTCATCGGGCTCTAAACGTTTGTGCCAACTCGTTCCGGTCGGCCAGATGAACTTGTAAATTTTGACGTGGTTGATCGGTCGGGGTGAATGTTCGAGCAGACGCGCTCGATACCAGATCAGATTATCGTAATGGGTCTGCCCGATATTGCCGCCGTTCTGGGCAATATCGCAAAAGTTGTACAATTCCCGATGCAGGATCGGGTGATGGACGTCGGGATTCTTCCAGTCGCAAAATTTCTTCGTTACATAGGGGCTTGGTGCGCGAAAGCGACGGCTGTCGCATACATAGACCTTTTTCCCACGAGCCGCGGCTTCTTTGTGAATAAATGCCGCCCAGTAATCGCTGATCTCGAAGCTCAGGGGGCTTTCGTTGTCGATTTGATACAAGACGTGGTCGTAGCGCAACGTCGTTTCGAGAATCCGGCGCACATACCGATCCTGATATCGTTTCACTATCGAATCCGCCCCGCCGGATACCGGCGCCTCGAAAAACGGCGGATTGACACTGCCCTTTATCCTTTTTCCAAGGATCGTGTTTTCATATGTATAATTAACGTTGTTATTGGGGTTCCAGGGCTGTTTGGACCACGGCTCTTTACCCAGTATCGCATAGAGATCCCAGAGTTCAAGCTGGACAATGATCCCTCGTTTATGGGTCTCCATCAGGAATTTATCCAGGCGCTCCCAATAATCCGGATTCCATTGATCCAGGTCATACTTGCCCGATGCGAGTTTCTTGAAAGGATACACCATATGGGCATCGTTGTACCCCTTCACGGCATCATATCGTGAACTCATCGTATTGCGCACATAATTACCGCCGACCGATACGAGCAAATCGAGATGTTTCGAGAGTTTATTACCGAATTCGGCGCCGGCCCACTGAAACAGATTGTCGTCACCTGAACCACCCAGAAGCAATATGGGCTTTCCGTCTCGAGACCAGTAGAACGGATTCTTCGAATATACCTCAATGCCTCGGCATGGAACAGCGAATAAAAAAACGGCGATCATTGAAATCAAACATCTCGACGGGGATATCCTAAATATCTTCATAAAATCCAATCCAATACAGTACACGACATCATTTTTTTCGATTGATTTGCACCTTTACAGCCAAGTTCGATGCGTACTATCGAACTTAATTGTTATTATTTCTGCAACGGGTTAGCCAGGCAGATAACGTGGCCGTCCGAAAGTGTCACGACGCATACCTTTCCCGTCAGCGCGACACCCCATCGTACCGGGGGCGCGGGCAGCCGGACGGACCACAATGACTGACCGTCAATGGAGACGCCTTCGATGCTATCGGGGTGGAGGGCCACAAGCCCGTCGGCTCCCACGGCCAGGCCGCACACGTCCTTCGTCGAGCCGGTCCAGAGGATCGAGTCGTCCAGGGGCACGTGCAACACGTCCCGGATGGACTGACTGGTCTTCGGCCCCTTGTTCATCAGGTCAACGATGCGGTCCAGGCCCTTTCGATCGCGCGAGCAAAACAGGCGGCCGTCAATGAGGGCCACGTGTCGGCTGCCCATTTTGAAATAGACGCGACCCTGGTGACGCTTGAAAATGGTCGTCCGGGTACGCTCGTGAGAGAACAACTCGGGGCCGGTGCACGTGAGCTTGTCGCTTAGGGGCTTGCCACCGGGCTCCAGAAATGTTTCCATTCCCGCTTCGAGCTTGGAAACGAGGCGGGCATTGCCGCCGTCGTGTGCATCCAGCGCGATGATTCCCACCGGCGCGCCGCCGTTAATGTATAGGGTGTTGTCTTTGAGCAGGATGTTGCCCTGGACTCCGAAGCTCAGTTTCGGCTCCTTCCGGTCAAGCGTATAGGTCTGCTTCCAGCGGACTGTTCCCGTGGCCGCATTTACCGCGGCGACAACCGCGCCGTCTGCGGCGGTGCTTCCGGCCGCCGTGTAAGCAATCCCATCGTCGCTCAAGACCACACCACCCCCCAGAGGCCAGGCGGACATGAGCCGGTTCATGATGTTGACGAATCGCTTTTCGGGCGCCAGCTCGGTACGTCCCAGCAGCCGCCCGTTGGAGGCGTCCAGGCCGTACAAAGCACCGTCGCACGAGCCGAAGAGAATCCGTCCGTTCCAGTAAGCGGGTGATTGTAACACCGCGGCATGGGACGTGAAGCGCCAAAGTACGCCTCCGTTGTCGGCGTCGAGGGCTTGCACCGTGCCGTCCGTTGCTCCGACGAAGATGCGCCCCTTCACGCAAATGGGAGCGGTCAGGTCGCCGCCGCTCAAGCGCCGCCGCCAGGATTCTCTTGCTTTTGGTGCCAGGGAGGCGGGAACCGTCGCCGTCCCGGCGGCGTCGGCCCGCAACATCGGCCAGTCGTCCCGGGCCGGGGGCGCAGTCGATGCGGGCGCCGCCCACGCGCGCGATGCGGTCGATGGTTCTCGTGCCTTCAGCGGTGAGCGCGGGGCCATGCAAAATGTACCATGCACCTGCCAGCAATCGCAAGCCAGCGGCATCCAGTACAGCCGACCATTAGCCGGCACGACCCCGTCAAAACATCCGGGCCGGACGACGCCTTCGTAATCGGAAAGCTTTAACGACGGCATATCCACATAAACCGTCCTTCCCTCTCCGCCGCCCGGTCGATAGAAAAACTGGTTCGGTGTCACCGTCAGGCGCGTACACGAACCGATCACGCCCAGTTGGAATTCGTCGAGCGTCTTGCCGGTCAGCGGATCGACTTTCCGGCAGAAGGTCTTTGGGTTGCCCACACGCGGCACGATATAAAGCGCGTCGTTGAAGAAGAACGGGTGGGGAGATACGACAGGAGAGGCCCAGAGGAGATCGCCATTTTCGAGGCTGATACCGATTGTTTTTGTAAACGACGGTCCCGCGATGCAAACCACGTTGTTGCCCGCCCGCGCGCAACAATAGGTGGCCCATCCGATACCCCAACCCTGGCGCTTGAGCGAGTTGCCGATGGCGTCAAAGAGTTTTCCGGATGTTTCAGGTGTGCAACGCCATAGCTGTTCGCCCGTGGCGGCTTCGCGGGCGGCTACATATTTCCGCGGCGCCATCTCGAAAATGCGCCCCCCCTCCATGCACAAGGCTCGCGCGTCGAACGGTTCCGGCTCGCTGACGCTCCAGAGCAGCTTCATGTCCGGATACTGAAATTTCGCCAGTCTTCTTGCAGCGCCGAATTTGTTGGTGATGCTCCGGTACCGGTCGTTCGCTACGTTCCAGGGCCAGTGGCCCATCTGTCTTTTCTGTTTGTGAGGAGCCACCGTGGCGTCCGGCGGACCGAACGCGGCCCAGAGCGTGCCCCCCTCCTGCGCGATCCATTTCCAATCCGTATCGCCGGCAGATGCTGCATCAGATGGAACTTTAAACGTAGCGCGCTGTCGCCCGGTCTCCGCGTCCAATATCCGGAGGGTTCCGCCCTCGGTATAAACCACCTCGCTGTCGGTGGCCAGCTTGGCGACGTTGTGCACGACATAATCCGGGTGGAGCGGACGGCTCCAGAGGCTCAAGCCGTTATAGGCATTCAGGACGGTGAGCGTGTTGAGGAGCGGTTCTTCCCGTTCGTGGAAGGCGATATGGCCGGAGAAGAAGAAAATCCGCCCGCCGGCGAAAAGCGTCTGATTGGGCATGGCGGCAAAGACCGGATACGTCTGAAAACGCAGCTCCCCGGGCAGCCGCGACAACCGGTCCCGCGAGACCACGTTGTTGTCGGGATCGTGGTACGGATGGCGCCATTCGTCGACGCCGGGTTGAGCGGGTTTTGTGACGACCTTTCCTGAAGCAATGCAGACGCCGCCGGGACGAAGCACGCGCATCATTTCTTTTTCGGATGGCGGACGAGCTACGGCCGGCGCCACCCAGACGGCGTCGGCCATATCATCCGCCAGCCAGAGGGAGGGGCTGTTGTCAGCGACGACAAACATCCGTTCCCCCAGAAGCGCTTTTTCCATTGCCCAGTCGCGAAGCTTATCCAGACCGGAGGACATCGTGCCCTTGCAGAAGAGCGTCCACGGGCGTTGCTCCACGAGCCGGGCAATGGTCTGCACATCTGCCTCCTCCCCTTCACAAACCACGACGACCAGAGCGGGGATTTTCGGAAGGTGTTCGGATAACTCGACGACGGCATCATTTGCCATGACCGTGCAACAACAAAGCAACGCGCTCAACAGTCCAAAACTTGTCTTCATTTTTTTCTCCTTATTCCGGCGGCGTGACGGTGCGTCTGGCGAAAATCCCATACTTGTTTGTTTAAAAGGATTCATATACAATCACCGATTCTTGAAAAGCTCGTTGCAACGATACCCTCGGTCGCGTCGTTTGTCAAAAAGAAAGGAGTAGATGATGAGCAAGGTGGTGTTGTCATTATTAGTTGTATGTATTGTATTCATCTCGGGTACGATTCCCTGCGTATCGGCGGAAACCTCCTCCAGGGGCTTTGCTTTCACGGACAAGGTCGTTCTGGCCTATTATTACATCTGGTTTAACGAGAACAACTGGATCAAGACCGCGGCTGAGGGAGGACGCAAGGAAGGGTTGGAGGGCCTGCATCCCCTGGTCGGGGCCTACAATTCCTGGGATCCGACCGTCATCGAAAAGCATATGCAGCAGATGAACCGCGCCCTGATCGACGCCCTGGCCGTCTCCTGGTGGTACGATACGAAGGCAAACGGGCCGAACCATATTCTGGACATCGTTTTTGAAAAGGCCGTCGATCACAACCTGAAGATCACCATCGATTATGAGCGTGGGGGAGCTTCCCTCAAGACGATCGATCATGACTTGTTTTATTTTCTGAACCGGTACAAAGACCATCCCGCCATGCTGAAGGTGGAAGGCTCGCCGGTCGTGATGGTTTGGACGGCCTGGGCGCATACGCCGTCGGAGTGGCAAGGGGTGTTCGACAGATTGGAGAAAGCCGGGATCAGCGCCTTTCCAATCATGTCCGGCAGCTATCAGAACGGCAAAGGGAAGGCCTACTTAGGGCCGTTTCGTTCCCTGGAGGAATATACGCTCGTGGATATCGAGGATTGCCAGTTGGCGGATTTTATGAAAACTATGCGCGGCCATATCGATGATTATAACAGAACCCGGGGCCGTGCGAACGGCAAGCCGGCGCAGCATCACGCCACGATTTCGCCGGGCTACAACGAAACGAAAAATCCCAGCCGGACAACGAAGGGTGGCGGATTCAAAGGAGCGGGATGGAAAGACCGGACCAAGTTCGGTGTACATTATCCGGATGATCCCGAAGGGGCGTATTATCGAGGCACCTTCGAGGCGGCCATGGCCTCCAATCCCGACTGGCTGCACATCTCTACGTTCAACGAACTGGCGGAATTCAGCCACATCGAAGCGACGTTCGAGCACGGCTACACCTATATCGATCTAACGGCCGAATTCGTCAAAAAATTTAAGAATCTCAAATAGCAGAAACAAACAGGAAGACTGGTTTGAACTTCTATTTTTCCTGCATCTTGGAATAGACAAAAATCAGGGAGATTATGCACCCAGGAAGATTCGCTGGATCATCGTCCAGGTCGACCTTTAGGTATGACAACCAAGCCCGGATCAAGCCAATTCTCAGCCATGATGGCATAGTCTTTGAAATCCACCATACAGTCACCATTAAGGTCGGCGATCGAACATCTGGCGGGAAATTCCATGCGGACAGCCTGGCGGTAAGCTGAGACTGTGATACGCCGGTCGGCGTGAACTTCCGCAATGGCATAAGCGCTGTTTTGAGCGCCGGAGCCTTCCACCATCGCTTTGAGTGTGTAGTAGTGAATCCCCTGGATTTCATGGTAGCTTCCCGCATGATAGTGTCCCTGGAAGACCGCCATGACTTTGCCGGATGCCTCCAGGACTCTGCGGACGTCAGCGGCGTTTTTGACGTAGTGCGACCCCGTACCATCAAGCAATTGGTGAATCAAAAGAATGGCCGGGCCTTCAGCCAGCGCGAGGTCTTGCTCAAGCCATTGGAGCTCAACGGCGGGAATATTGGCGTCGGTCCAGTTAAAATTACCATGATCGTAATCGATTCCGCTGGACGTGAAATTGGCGTCGAGAACGACGAAGTGCAGACCGTTGAAGTCGAAGGAGTAATAGGACAACTCAGGGGCTATGTCTGTGTTTTCGATGTTGGTAAGGAATTGCGACTTGGAGATGCTGTCAAGGTCGTGATTGCCGAGAACGTGGTAGATTGGACCTCTGAACTTCCGAAATACCGCCTCAATAGCCTGTAAGTAGGAAAGGGTCGTCCTTTCGTCCGGAGGATCATCCTGGTCTTTAAAATCTCCGAGTTCGACGAGAAAATCAACGTCTTGTTTGTTCATCAGCTCCACACATTCGGTTAATTTGTCGAGGGATTGATTGCAGTAGCGAGTACCGTAAATTCGCTCGGTGTAGTGCGGATCGGTGGCGATCCCGAAACGTACGGTATTGGGCCGGGCCTCAGCAAATGTTTGCGAACAATAAGAACCTATCGTCACATGCATCAAGGAAGCAACGGAGGCTTTTATAAAAGTGCGGCGGTTTATTTGCCAATCCGGATGGATGGGTGAAGTATGTCGGCTTCTCATTTTAAGCCTCCTTATCCGATATCTCTCATAGAGGTCTCAGTGATGTATGCCTATACGTTTCACGTCTTATGATATGGAAATTTCATCTCGATTTCAACAATATTCTGGAGGATTCGATCATAAACACAAGGATCTCAAAAACGAAGCGGTTATCATGGATTCAATGGCCCGACTCATGACCCAATTAAAAAAGGCTGACAGTTTTTAAGCTGGCAGCCCGACGATATTGGGTGTTTGGTTTCTTTTGGATGCGGTTCTCCGCTCTTAGAAGTTAGTCTATTGAACCGGTGGGAATTCTTCGAACAAATGTTCAGCAAGAACGATCAGATCCTGGGCATCGACGACGCCATCCCCCCAGGGCATCGGGCCGATGTCGCATAGTGAATTATCTGTGCCCCAAAGTTTGACCCTGCTCAAACAGGGACGGTTGGTATTGTCAATCCGTCAAAGATTCTACTGTGCAAGGACGGCGACGGCCTCTTCACTCAGGGCCTTGTCGTATATGCGAACGTCATCAATCAAGCCCGACCAGCAGGTGGCCAGATTGAGACCCTCTCCAACACCTATGAAGAGACCGCCATCCAAAGATACACCGCCTGCAAGATCAATATCTTCGGCAACTTGAGCTCCATCCACATATAAAGATCTGTATAATTTGTCTATGTCGAACACCAAACCAACGTGATGCCATTGACCGTCCGTGATGATTGCTTCGGCGCTTGGATTGGTCCATATTTGTTAATCTTAGAGAGATTGTAAAGGATATCTCAGACAAGATAAAGGGCTGCGAGCCTTATGCTCACAGCCCCTTCGGTGCGATCATTGTGTAAGTGCCCGAATCAGCTACGGCCGCACAACTCGATTGTAGATCCGCACGTCGTCGATCATGCCGGACCAATATGTTCCAGGTTCTGCGTTCTTTCCGGCTCCAATGTACAGGCGGTGGCCTGAGCCTGCCAAACCATCCTGCATATCTTCGGCAACTATCGCGTTATCAACACAGAGCTTCCTGTACTGACCGTTCCATACCAGAGCCACCCGGTGCCATTGCCTATCGTCGATTTTGATCTCGGATATTAGTGGATTGTTGTTATTCCCTATGCTGGCGAGTTCGGTCATTAATCTGCCTTCGGCATCTAACATGAGGTAATTGGCGCCCATTAATTGCGAAATAATAACCTGGCCGGGCGCACCACCTTTTATCCAGGCGAGTACACTGAAAGGACCATCTGCCGGATCCATTACTGGAGCGGTAACAACGTAGTCATTTGTTCCGTCCAATTGAAGTGCACCGCCAATCTGTCCGCCATCAGGCTCCCAAATCGCATCACCCAGGACATGGGAATCGGTGCCACTTATAATATCGCGAGTTGTTGTGCCCTCTGTTTCGTCTAATGGCCAGTGAGCGATGAGCGTCGGATCGTTTACATCCTTTCCTATGTACTCGGCAAGAGCCACTACATCCTGGACGTCGACAATACCATCTCCCCAGGCGTATGGGCCGATATCACACAGCGTGTCGTCTGTGCTCCAATGGGCTGCCATGCACAACAGATCCTTTCCATCGACTTGGCCATCGCCGTTGAAGTCGACGACGGGATGCACTTCTGCCTGATATATGTCGTGATCGTCGTAGTCGCGATTAGAGCAAAAGAGAAGCGATTTGCCGTCGGCCGATATCTCCGGTTGGTACTCCCACCTGCCACTGTTAATCGTCGGCCCAAGATTCACCGGCTCCGACCAGGGACCGTCTATCGTGGTCCGCCTCGTCATCCACAGGTCTTGACGGCCGGAGCCACCGTCCCGGTCGGAACTGAAGATAAGCAACAACCCATCGGCCGAGATGGCCGGGTCCCTATTTTCCCAAGTGCTGTTGACGCCATTGACCGTCGGTCCAAGATTCACAGGCTCTGACCAAAGGTCGTCTCTCGTGGGTCGTGTCGAGACGTATAGGCCCCACTCACCCCACGAGAATAAGAAGAGCGATAGGCCGTCGCTTGATAGGCACGGCGCAGAATTTACGTTCGACGTGTTAACGTTAATAAGCGAGTCATTCTCCGCTTCGCCCCAGGGATCGGAAACCGTTGCCCGCCTCGCTACCCATAGGCCCCAGTCATTCCAGTAAAGCTCCAGCCCGTCAGCCGAAATACAAGGGGAGTTTTGCCAATCTGGAGTATTGATCGGCGCGCCAAGATTCGTCGGGGCTCCCCAGTCATCCTCTTTGGATGCACGTGTTGATACCCAGATGTCATAAGTGCCTTCACCGCCAGGTCGGTCGGATTCTAAGTACATTTCCAGCCCGTCGCCCCGGATACTTGGGCTCCAATCGTGATCAAAACTGTTGACTGGCAGCCCCAGATTCGTGGGCTCACCAAACGTGAAATCTCCTTTCGCAACCATGCACAAGACGAAAACCAACAGGAGTGACATCGTCTTTTTCATTTCTTTTCTCCTTCATAGTACTGCATCAAATCTTAAATAGGGAAAATGTCATTGCGAGGAGCGAAGCGACGAAGCAATCTCAACCGTTGGATTACGCGAAGGTTTGAGATTGCTTCGCTTCGCTCGCAATGACATTTTCACGGTTTTTGTCGTGACAGAATAATAGTTTGCCTTTGCTCAAGCGGACGACGGTTAATATCTCATGCCGTTACCACACACATTCTCAGCGGCTCGTGATTGTTGTCTAAAACCTCCTGATGGATGCCATTTTGGTTTCCTCCAAAACGCTATATGCATTCTACCGCAAACAGCAGGTTTTGTCAAGTCTGCTCTGGGAGATGCTGTGGGCTTTCTTGCGCAATGAAAAAGGGCTGCAAGCGGATGCTCACAGCCCCGATGATAAGCTCTACCTTTGCAACGCTCAGGTTATGGAGCCGGTGGAACTTCTTCGAACAATGGTCAAATGTTAATGATTTGGGCTTGTTTTATGGCTCACAAGGCTCCATAAATGGCATCCTCTTTCTGGTTTCCGAAGGTCCGGGTTCACCGAAGCACATGTTCGGCTTTTCATCGCTATCCGGAAATCCGTCGCCATCCTTATCCTGTTCGGGACCATACATGGACATGTAAACATCAAAGGTCTCGATAGTATCGCAATCGATAACCCGAAAAGAGCCTACCATCACAATAATGGATTCCAGTTCTCCACGTTGTACCGGTAATTTTTTGAAAGTATATTCCATGGTGCTGAACTTGTATGTGTCGGGACCAACCTTGACAGCCTCACCATATAAAGGGGTTTGGATATCTCCCCAACCTGGGGCGGTGTTGGGCCATCGCTCAATCATCTGTAACCGTGTACCCATAGGGTCCAGAGGAACAAGCGTAGTCACGACTACAGCCGCATTCCCGTTTGGATCGAATGGAGGTGACGTGTAGACATAGGTCCCTGCCACATTACACGACCATGTGCCTTCTCCCTGAGCAGACGCGTTATTGTCTCCGAGATATCCTGCAACAAGACAAAAGACAATAAGACCCGTCATACATAAGATAGCTGTTGTTCTTTTCGTGTTCATTTTACTTTCTCCTTTCTCAATTCAATTATTTAGACAACAAAACACTACGAGGTAAATTAACCTTCTCTGTCGCCTGTCATTTCAAAGATACGAAGATACAGACTATAAACTCAATCAATACCTATTCATGTTTCATAAACTTACCTCCAATCTTGTTTTGTCTCTCGGCTTGCTGTATCATAACAATAGCCTTGATTCGGGCGCGCAAACCGTCCGTCCGAGTTTGGCTGGGCCGGCGAGTTATGTGCTTGATGGCGTGATACTCGCCGGCTACTTTATTTGACAGGTTCCAGGTTCAGGGTTCAGAGGTTCAAGGTTCGTTGAAGGGTTCCATTTTTACCTTGAACTGTGAGCCTTGAATCCACCTCACGCTTCACACTTCAGAATCTACGCTTCATACTTTTTCAGCCCTCCTTTCCGCGATTGCTCTTGTCTGATTCCGGGGCCGAGTCGGAGTCACGGTCGTCCCGGAAGTCGCCCGGCATGGGAGTGATTGACACCTGCCAAAGGTCTTCATCCCCGTGCCCGCCTGGACGGTTGGAAACGAAGTAGAGGGTGGAACGGTCGGCCGAGATGCTTGGGAGGCCATCGAAACCGAACGTGTTGATCACCGGGCCAAGGTTCACAGGTTCTGACCAGGAATCGTCAGTTGTCTTCCGCCTAACGACCCATATGTCCACTGGACCCCCATATCCGCCGGGTCGATTGGACTGGAAGAAAAGCAACAAACCATCAGCGGATATGCTGGGTGTAGCTTCAATAGACGGACTGTTCACCGGTGGTCCAAGATTCACCGGCTCCGACCAGGGATCGTCTGTCGTGCTCCGCCTCGTCATCCACAGGTCGGTTTTGACGATTCCATCGGGCCGGTTGGAACAGAAGACAAGCAACAACCCATCGGCAGAGATGCTCGGGGACCAGTCGAGAGCCGAGCTGTTGACAGTTGGTCCGAGATGAGTGGGCGCTGCCCACTGGTCGTCTATCGTTTCCCGTGTGGCTCTCCAGAGATCAAGTGAACCAAGCCCAGGGAGCCGCCAGGAACTGAAGTAAAGCGTAAGACCATCGGCCGAAATACTCGGAGTGTTGTCGGTAAACGAACTGTTGATCGTTGGTCCGAGTTTGACCGGGGGATCCCAGGGATCCGAAACCGTTGCTCGTGTCGTTACCCACAAGTCAGCCGGTCCACCGGAACGTGCCGAGGAAAAGTAGAGCGAAAGACCGTCAGCCGAAATGCCTGGCGTAGAATCCGTAGTCCAACTGTTGACTGTCGGCCCCAGATTCATGGGAGCGTTTTGCCAGAGACCTCTAAGAAATTCCCGAAACCGCAGGTCCTGTGGATTCGTTTCGTCCAAAGGAACTAAGATGTTGACATACATTTCCATGTCAGCAATCACGTTTTTTGTTTCGCCCAGCAAACAATATCGTTGCGCGCGGAGGAGATAATTCCGTGCATCCTCCGGGTTGGTCTTTATCTCTTCAGTTAAAGAGCGCACGTGCTCGCGGATATCTGCCACGATTTGGGCTTCTAGACGGCGTGCCTCAGACCCAACATGCTTACTATAGAGAATTGGCACAAGATTCGCCCACGCTGCGTCATGGTTGCCTTTCTTAAACAAATCAGTGGCGCGCCTGAGCGTACTCCTATGCGTAAAGAACACTTCCCTTTCCGACGGGGGCAGCTCGTCGAATTTCCCGTCCGAGAACACCACGATCAGTAGGGTAACAGCAAGAACAGACACTATCAGTGAAGCTGCAACTTGGAAACGATGTCTGCGAAAGAACTTCTGCAGTCGATAGAACGTGCCGGGAGCCCTTGCGAGAATCGGTTGATCTTTCAGGTGTCTCTGGATATCAAGAGCCAGCGCCGAGGCGTTGTCATAGCGTCTTTCCCTGGCTTTCTCAAGCGACTTCATCACAATCCAGTCGAGGTCGCCGCGAATTGCCTTGGTCAGTAGATCTGGGCTCGAATCTCGATATTTGGCTACGTCCGTCAGTGTTTCGCCAAGCGTCCTGAGTTTTGTGGAGGGTCTCGGCGGCTCCTTTTCGCGGATGATCCGCTGCATTTCGATGTAGCCGGCTTTGCGCAATTCTTCTTCGCTGAATGGCGTTGTGCCAGTGAGCAATTCATAGAGCAGAACACCGAGAGAGTAGATGTCTGAGCGACTGTCAATTCCAAGATCGCTAAGTTCAGCCTGCTCCGGACTCATATATGCAGGTGTACCGATGATGTGAGCGTAACGGGTGAAGAGCGTCTTTTCTGTCAGCCGCCGGTTGGTTGCCTTGGCGATGCCGAAGTCGATTACCTTTGGAACGGGCCTGCCGTCATGATGCGCCACCAAAACATTGGTTGGCTTAATATCCCGATGGATGATTCCCTTTTCATGGGCATGCTGAACGGCATTACAGACCTGAATGAATAAGGCTAGTCGTTCTTTAGTACTGAGGTTGTTCTTGTCGCAATATTCAGTGATAGAAACCCCCGTAACCAATTCCATGACGAAGTACGGCCGGCCCGTCTCGGTCGCTCCGGCGTCCAGGACCTTGGCGATATTCGGATGGTCCATCATGGCCAGGGCCTGGCGTTCCGCCTCGAATCGGGCGATCACCGATTTAGTGTCCATGCCTAATTTGATGATCTTGAATGCGACCTTCCGGCGAATGGGCATTTGTTGCTCGGCCATGTAAACGACCGCCATACCGCCTTCACCAATCTTCTCCAAGAGCTTGTAACGACCGATGACCGTGCCGGGCTTTTCCACCAGGTCTTGGTCATCTAACGAGACGGCCGGCTCATCTAAAAGGGCCTCAAGAAAGTCGCCCTTTTGCTCACGAGCCTTGAGAAGTGCCAAAATGCGCTCTTTCAGGGCCGGATCGGCGGCACAGACTTTTTCCACATGAGCGGTTTGTTCCGCCGGAGTTTTCAACTCCAGAGCCGCCTTGAAAATCGATTTTTCGTCCATATGTTTGGCCGTCATTTTTTTGTCTCCATATTACAGTGCGAGATTTAGGCCCTAAAATTCCACGAAATGAGGAAAATTTTTTCGAAAAAATCACCCAACACCGTTTTTGAGAGAAAGCTCCAGGCTATCGACACACTCCGAAAACTCGCGGGTATTTCTCACGATTCTGTTCCGGTATCGTTCTCGCCCATCGCCAAACGCAGCCATGCGAGAGCGTACTCAAGATCGGCGTAGGCTTTTGAAGGGGAAATCCGGAGCATCTCGGCGGCCTGATGGACCGTTAAGCCCCCGAACACACGCAGCTTGATCAGCTCAGCGGCTATGTTGTCCTCCTCGGAGAGTTTGTCCAGGGCGTCATCCAGGGCCAGAAGATCATCCGGGCGGATCTCATGGGTATCCATGAAAAGGAATTCATCGAATTCGATTCTCTTTTTGCCTCCGCCGTGTTTGAGACTCTTTTTCTTACGAGCGCTCTCGACCAGAATCCTTCGCATCGCCTCGGCGGCGGCCTTGAAGAAATGCCCTCGGCTGTTCCAGTTCTGGTCGGCGCCTTCGAGCAGCCGGATATAAGCCTCGTGAACAAGAGCGGTGGCCTGAAGCGTCTGGCCGGGCCGTTCCCGCGACATCTGTTGCGCGGCTAAACGACGCAACTCTTCATAGACCAGGGGAAGCAATTCATCTGCAGCCTGGTTGTCTCCCCCCTCGATAGCGTTCAGAATGCGTGTGACATCGCTCATGCCTATATGTTACACGATATTGTTCCAAACCTTAACTACATTCCCTGCTCTGAGGGCATCACAAGGATGCGCGGGATCATGATGTGGTCGGGCTGTTCGAGCATTAAGCGGATGACCCGGCCGATGTCCGCCGGTAGAACGGGCGCTGTGATATTGAGCATGTCCCTCGGGTGGAGCGGGAAGTGGTCCTGCAGGTGCGTCTCGACGAGGCCCGGTTCAAGGGCGCAGACGCGCACGCCCGTTCCGGCCGCCTGCATGCGCAAATCTTCCGTGAGCGCTTCGACGGCGTATTTCGTGCCGGCATAGGCCCCGGTCGTCTGACGCACCTTCAGGCCGAGGATGCTGGAGGTGTTGATGAGGTAGCCGCCGCCCTGTTTGATGAGCTGGCGCATCGCGAGAATCGCCAGTCGATAAACCGCCTCGACGTTAATCCGCACCATTCGGCAGACCGCTTCGAGATCGATCTCCTCGGCCTTGCCGACAATCATGATGCCGGCGTTGTTGAAGACGACGTCGCACGAGCCGAAATTTTTCACGGCCGTGTCGATGAGCTTCTGCGGTAATGATTCATCGGTCATATCACCGGCGACGATGATCACTTCCGTGTCGAGTTGTTCGGCGATCTTTTCCAGCACGTCCTTGCGCCGGGCCGTGAGGACCAGCTTCATGCCCGCATCCGCCAGCTCGCGTGCGGTGCCTTCGCCGATACCGCTGGATGCACCTGTAATGACGGCGACTTTGTCTTTGAGTTCCATAATGAGTACCTTTCTTTCGGATTTCTGTTGTCAACTTGAATTTTCTATGCCTATGATAACATATAATATATGCCTAACCTTCAATTTTTCAGAAGCCTTTTATCATGAATATGGGAGACCCGAAATGAAAATCAGCACCAACTTAAATCGTCGCAAGCTCCTAGCCCGTTCCGCCGCCGTCGCGGCTTTCACGATTGTCAAACCCTCCATGGTTCGCGGATCACAGGCCAATTCCCGGGTCGAGGTAGGGCTCGTCGGGCTTGGCGGGCGGGGCCGTCTCATTGCCAGATTGATGACGGAAAATCACAAAGGTTACCATCTGGCGGCACTGGCAGATTATTTCGAGCCGGTGGCCCGTGCGGCGGGGGAGCGCTTTGGTGTTCCTAAAGACCGATGTTTCTCCGGGCTTTCAGGCTATCAGGGGATTCTTGCCGGCAAGGTCGATGCCATCTTACTGGAAACGCCGCCTTGCTTTTTCCCGGAACATGCCTCCGCGGCGGTTGATGCGGGCGTCCACGTGTACATGGCCAAACCGGTGGCGGTCGATGTCCCCGGCTCGCTCGCCATCGGCGAACTTGGCAAGAAGGCGACCAACCGCAAGCAGGTCTTTTTGATTGATTTTCAGGTTCCTACCGATCCGTTCAATATCGAGACCGTCAAGCGCTACAAAGAAGGTCTGATTGGCGAGACGGGGATGCTCAGCTCCTTCTATACGGACGAGGCCTTTCCCGATCCCCCCAAGACCCAAACGGTCGAGAGCCGGCTGCGGAATCTGATCTGGGTTAATGATATCGATCTTGGGGGCGGTTTTCTTGTGAACGCCGGCATTCACGCCGTCGATGCGGCTCTCTGGCTGGCGGGCGGACCACCGAGCCATGCCAGGGGGCTTTCGCGAATCGTCAGGGACCGTCCCCATGGCGACACGGCGGATGTCTATTCCATCACCTATGGATTCGATAACGGCCTGATCCAGAATCACCGCGGCGAACATCTCAAGAACACGCACGGTTTTACCTGCAATTGTATCGCCTACGGCCAAGAGGGTTTTGCTGAGATTGGCTACCAGGGCAAGGCGTGGATTCGCGGCAATAAGGGAGGATATCGCGGCGGCGAGGTCGAGGATTTGTACGTCCAGGGAATTAATCGGAATCTGGAACGATTTGAAAATGAAATTCACCAAAAGCAGTATGACAATCAGACCGTCCAAACCGGTGTGAACAGCACGTTGGCGACGATTCTCGGTCGTGAGGCCGGCAAGCGAAATGCCCTGATAACCTGGGACGAAATGATCGCCGAAAAACGTCGCATCGAGCCTGATTTAACGGGTCTAACATTGTGTTTGTAAGGTGCGCTGTGTGGTTTCGATAACGGCGACAAAGACTCTTGACGGCCTGGAGTGAATTTCGGACAATATCGGAGCACACGGGTCAAAATAGAAAGGAATTGTTATGAGATATACACAATCATCAAAAACACCACAGATGTCCCGGCGGAACTTCCTGCAAGCGGTGGGCGGCACGGCGTCGGCTATTTCACTCAGTTCCAAACCGATGCTTGCTGCTGTTGCGTCGGCACAAAGCGGCGCTCCCCAAAAGCAGCCCGCGACGGTCATGGGGGCTTTTGTCTATCCCCCGACCGAATCGCTGAGGAAAGTCGGGTATTATAGCTGGCCGGGCTCCAGCTTTAATGCCGAGCAGCGCCAAAGGCAGTATATGGAGAAGATCAAGAACATCGAGCGAAACCTGGGGATGCGCATCGCCATGAACGAACAGCCGCTCGATGGCGCCGAGAGCGTCACTCGATTTATCAACGAGGTCAAACGGTCGAAGCCGGACGGCCTGCTGCTCATCCCGTTCAAGAAAGGGCATTGGCCCGAGGTGACTCGCATCGTTGAGGAAACGAAAATCCCCTCGGTCGTGCTGGCCACGTTGGGTATCCTGCTCGTTGATCACATTCGGCAATTGCACCGGAAATCCGGCGTCTATCTGATCAATTCACTGGACAATCTTCGGGCCGTCGAGGAGGGCATGAAGATGATCCAGACGGCGCGCTGGATGAGGGACGGCCGAATCGTCAACATCGCAGGCTCGCAAACCACAGAGAAGACCGTGCCCCATCTTGGAACGCAGATACGAACCGTGCCGCATACGCAGTTCTACGAGGCCTTTCAACGTATCGGAGCCACGAACGCCGTCAAGCAGCTTGCGAACGCGTATCGGAACAACGCAAAGGAAATCGTCCAGCCGTCGAAAGCGGACATTCTCGACGCCGCGAGGGCCTATTTCGCCCTCAAACGAATGATCGAGATGGAGCGCGCCGATGCGCTGATGATGGATTGCCTGCCGGGGCTCAGGCGACCGCACAAGCATTGCCCGCCCTGCATGGGCTTTATGAGTTTGAGGGACGAAGGGATCGCCGCCGGCTGTCAGTCCGATCTTAATGCGACACTGACATTGATGCTGGTTCAGCAACTCTTCGACAAGCCCGGGTTTCAACAGAATGCCTCCATGGAAACTGAGACGAATCATTATTTCGGCGCCCATTGCACGTGCGCCTCGAAGCTTAGCGGCCCGTCCGGTCCCTCCGAACCCTATATCCCCATGAGTCATGCCGAAGCGGGCTGGGGATGTGTGCCTCGCGTCCTCTGGCCGGCGGGCCAGGAAGTCACGATGGCCCAATACTTGTCGGGCAAAACGCCTCGGATGCACATTTACAGCGGCAACGTCGTATGCTGTCCGCCGATCCCGGCCACTGGGGGCTGTCGCACGAACGTCGAGATGACGATCAATGAAGTGGACGACGTATGTGACGTTAAGGGCATGCATCAGATCATTTTCTATGGAAATTATGCGAAGCAATTGCGGACTTTCTGTCAACTTTGCGGGATCGAAGTTGTGACATAGCGATAGAAGGGGGTAGGAAATTGCGACAATCGAATATGTGGATTATCTGTCAATAGTTGGGTGGCAGCCTCAAAGCCGTAGGCTTTGGGGATGGTGCGAAAAAGCCATCCCCAAGCTTCGCTTTCCCTTGGGGACGCCTTACGGCGGAGGTTGCCACCCTTCCCATATACGGTTGCATGAATTCAAGTTTCGGAGAAAGGAATCATGAAAAAGCTGTGTATTGTTATCGTTCTCGCTTCCGTGATCTTCGGATGCAAGCAGAAGGCCGATCAGCCGCCGGAGGCGGCGAAAAGCTCCGGATCGGCATCGGAACAGGAGTATCTGGGAAAGCCGCTGAAACACTGGATCCAACTGGCCGAGAAGGGGGGCACGGACGAGGAGCTTGTCACGATGGTTGATGCTCTTATTCTTGCCCTTGAAAGCAGCGATGCGAAGGTGGTCGTTGCCTCGGCGGATGCCATTGAAACCATCGGATCAAAGGGCGCCAAGGCCGCACAATCGCTGGCCTCGAAGCTCGATGATCCCCAGCCGGGGATTAGGATGGCGAGTATGCATGCACTCCAGGCCATTGGCGAGCCGGCGGTACCGTTCCTGCTTGAGGCTTACCACAACGGTCCCGCTGGGGCTCAGGTGCGTGCGACGAGCGTGTTGGGTAATATCGGCCCGGCGGCGAAAGCCGCTGTGCCGGAACTCCGCAAAGGCCTTCAGGAAAAACCGGAAAGCCTGCACAGTTGGATTGAAGAGGCGCTGGCGAAGATCGAGGGTGGCGTTCAGGAAGATATGGCGGGTGGTCCACAGCAAATCGAAAATATCATACTGCCCCCGGAGCCCCCTCTGACCGCCGACCACCAGGATTGGCCGCAGTTTCACGGTCCGAACCGCGACAACCTATGCCGGGAAACAGAATTAAATACTAATTGGAAAGAGAATCCGCCGGCGCTTTTGTGGAAGCTCGAAGGACTTGGCACGGGGTATTCCAGCATCGCCATCAGCGAAGGTAAAATCTTTACGAT
>Ga0272442_10003333_pt1 | contig 22637 bp, 23 predicted proteins | sample SSMForm2O_FD_200262 | JGI IMG/M metagenome (GOLD analysis project Ga0272442, IMG submission 200262) | Marine sediment archaeal communities from Little Sippewissett salt marsh, Falmouth, MA, United States - SSM-Form-2O | ecosystem: Environmental > Aquatic > Marine > Wetlands > Sediment ...
TAGAATATCAGATGCAGATAAAATTGAAATTATTAGAAGAGGAAAAGAAGTCTATGAATCAAAAAATGTTGAAGAAAAACTTTTTTTACCACCTGGTAATTACAAAATAAAAATTTACTCAGATAACAAACTTATTGGAATTAAAAATATAGAATTAGTTAATGATAAAGAGGTACATTTGGTTACTTCAATAAAACCTTTGATTCCTTTATTAGTAACTGTTTTGCTAATTGTGTTTATATTAGAAATGTTTGTTCTTTTAATTATTAAAAAGATATCACTAAATTCTTTTTTAAAATTATTAGCGATGTCAATAATTATTATATCTCTATTTCAACCCTGGTGGATATTAAATGCAGAGGGAAATACAGCTAATTTAGATAAAAAATCAGAAATGTTTGTAATTCCTCAGACTATGGTTGAAACCTTAAGTTATGAAAATTATACTTATTATGACCTAGCAACGATCCCTGAAATATTTACTGATTTTTTAAATGTATTAATTATAATTGTGTTATCAGGTTTTATCTTAATGGGTATTAGTTTTATACCAAATATTATTCTTAAAAGAAGATTTTATAAAATTTTAATATTTGCAAGTATTTTATTTTTAATATTAGTTGCTATAGCATTTTCCTATGGTATGTCAAGACTTTGTGAGATTAGTGTTGGAAGTCTACAAGGTCAAGGTGAATTAAATGTATTATTACCTGATGGTAAAACATCAGTTATGTCAGCAGAATGGGGATTAGGATTAGGTTTTTATTTATGTATTTTTGCAGCAATAATAACAGTTATTGCAGGAATCGTTGATTCTTTAAACAAAAGAAAATTGCTAAAAAGTATATTTAAAAAATCTTAAATTTATTAAAAATTTTTAATTCTTTTATCTCCATCAATTGATTTAATGTATTTATAAACAGATATAGGAACTAAATCTTTCCATTTATGATTATTTTTAATTTTATATCTGATACTTCTTCCTGAATATTTTTCCCTGTCATATAAAGGGGTTTCTTCAACCCTAATATCTTTTTTTCTAAAAAGTCCTTTAGTAAAATTATTATTTGTTATTACTACATCAAAATCAGAATATATCGATAATACATGATCAACCCATTTAGGAGGATTATGAATATCTGGTATTTCGATTATTTTACATTTTTTAATAGAATTTTTTTTAAGAGTTATATGAATCATCTTTTTCCTTTCATAAAGAGAAAATGGGTTTTCAATTGTGTTAGAATATTGAGCTGAACCTATTCCAATTATTATTTCTTCATAGTTATCATTAAGAAATTTTATTACATTTAAATGACCATTGTGAAATGGTTGAAATCTTCCAATAAATAAAGCTTTCATTTTATTATATTATTGAATGTTGGATTATAATATAAAATGTAGCATTTTATTTAGATTAGTATTTTAATATTTTTTTTCAAAAACAGCAGTAGGATCACGTTTTTTAAATAATATATGATTATATTTTTTATATATCTCTTCCTGTCTTTTTAATGCTAGTTCGTAACCAATTTTATCATTTTTCATTCTAGCTTTTTTCATTCTATTTTCAATAGTTTTAATTTCATAGAGGATATCATCAAGAGAAGGTTCATTTGTTTTACTCATGCTATCATACATGCATATTTTTATATTAATTATTTTTTTTGTTAATTTTTTTTTCTTCTTTTTTAAAACTAATAAAGAAATCACAGAATATCGATTGTTTGAATTAGCTTATATAAATATGATTTAATGATTTAAGAAATATGAGCTTAAAAAAAAGGCTATTAATGGCATTTGTATAGCTATTTGTAAAGCTAGATACCAGGGTTTATCAACAATATCATAGAATACTTTTCTTTGTGTATAATAGTAAATTCTTAATCTATCTGAATATTTTAATTCAGAATAATTTAGGATTATTTACCACCCAATATTATTTTTTAGAACTCATAATTTAAATAGGTTTGCTGTAAAAATGTCAAAATGGAATTATCTATAACAGCAATCTTTGTCTTATAAAAAATAATTTACCAATATTTTTGTTATTATTTTAACATTTTGTTATAAAATTGAATAATAAATAACGGTAAGTAATTTTATATAAATTATTTATAATATTTTTGTTATATTTATTACATAAGCTATATATATGGTGTTACTAGTTTTGTGAATATTAAGGGATCTAGTTCGAGAGGTGAACTAAACAGACATCCAATCTAAGGCTGATGTTATTTTACTTATACTAGATCCCTAAGTTTTCTCCTAAAATTTTTTTCAATAAGATTTTTTGTTATTAGCAATTTTTATTTTTTTGAAAATCTTCTGCTCTACTATTATTATATCTTTTTTTAAGATAAGAAATATATTTTTTTTCAGATTCTCTTTTAAGGTTATATGTCATTTAATTTATCACCATTTATTACTAAAATTAGTTTTTATTAGTTAATCTATTTAATATTAATGGGGAAAAATTACAAAATGGAAAAATTAATAGATAATAAATTTAAAAAAATTTTTTTTATTTTTTTGTTTTTTCTAGATAGATCTCTATGAAAGAAACATTAAAATTATTTCCTTCTTCATTTACGACTGATTCAGTACCAATTTTTATTTCTTTGATTTTTGAATTTTCTACAAAACGATTTCTAGAAATTTCAGCAGTATCAACGGCTTTGCTTATTGCTCTTCCTCTTGCTTTTATTACTACTTCATCAGAATTTTTAAATTGTGTTACAACTGCTAATACATAATTCATTGCAGGTTTATTGCCAACAAATATTGAGTTTTCTTCTTTTTTTTGTTCCTTAGCCATTTTTTTCATCTCCAATTTTTTTTTTAACCTCTATATACCTTTATTGGTAATCTTGCGATCTTTTTTTGTGAACCACAATTTGGGCATGTAAAATATTTTCTTTTTTTATAGTCATCATCTTTTTTTATCATATAATTATTATCTTTTTCATATCTAATGTATATGCCTCTTTCTACTTCTTCGATCCAATCATGTTCGCAATTTCTACATAGAAGTCTTACTTCGAATGTTGTATTTAATTCTTTTTTATTAGCCATTAATCTAAGCCCCCAAATGTTAGTATTATTTAACTAAAAACTAACTTTATATTATTTTCTATTTGTTGTATTTTCAATTATAATTTATTTTTATTTATTATTCTTTGTTTTCATTTTCAGATTGAGCAATATTTACTGATTGTTCTTTTCTCTTTTTAAAATCATGTTTTGCATTTAATTTTTCTTCTGATTCTAATTCGATTTTTGCTGAGACATTGGGTGGTTTCATTGATTTTAACCTTTTTAGTAAGTTTTCTTTTCCTCTACCTGATAATGCGTTTTCTATTACATCAGTGAGTGTTTCAACTGGTATTACTTCAATTTTGTCTTTATATTTTCCTTCAATAAAAACATCTTTTAGGTTTGATTTTGGAACAATTACTTTTGTAATACCTGCATCAGCTGCAGCCTCTACTTTAGCGGTTGCTCCTCCAATTGGTAATACAGTTCCTCTAATACTTAATGATCCTGTCATTGCTATATCCTGTTTTACAGGAACATTTTCCATAGCTGATATAACTGAGGTAATTACAGATAAACTTGCTGAATCTCCTTCTACTCCTTCATATGTTCCGATAAATTGTATATGTATATCATGATTTGAAATATCTTTTCCCATGTATTTTTTTATTATTGCTGAAATGTTTAGAACAGATTCTTTGGCTATATCACCTAATTTACCAGTTGCAATTACTTTTCCTTCAGATCTTGATCCTGCAGGTGTAACTTCAGCTACTATAGGTAATACAAGTCCACTAAATTCACTCATAGATGGATCAGCTGAGTGTACCGCTAAACCATTTACAACTCCAACTGCTGTTCCTCTAGTTTTAAAGGATCTATAACCTTTACGTTGTTCAATTGCTCTATCTACAACTTGTTGTTCTAAAGATTTTGCTATTATCTTTGCATCTATTACGTGTTTTTGTGAAACAACTTTAGATTTTTGTTCAAAGGCAAGATCGCCTGCTGATCTTACTAAACCACCGAGTTCTCTTAATCTTAGAGATAATTGTCCTTTACGTCCCGATCTTCTTCTTGCTTCATGTATGATTTCTGCTACAGCTCCTTTATCAAAATGAGGGATTTTTTTATCTTTTTTGATCTCTTGTGCTACAAATCTTATTAATTTTTTTCGATTCTCATCATTATCATCCATACTACTGTTAAGATATATTTCATATCCATACCCTCTAATACGAGAACGTAGTGCAGGATGCATACCCTTAAGTGCATCAAGGTTACCAGCGGATACTAAAATAAAATCACAAGGGACAGGTTCTGTTTTAACCATAGCTCCAAAACTTCGTTCTGATTGACCAGTTATTTGGAATTTTTTTTCTTGAATTGCGGTTAATAGATGTTGCTGTGATGGAAGGTTTAATGTATTGATTTCATCTATATATAAAACCCCTTTATGTGCTCTATGGATTGCCCCTGCTTCTACTAATTGATGTGGCGGGGTTTCAAGCCCTGCTGATTGGAAAGGATCATGTCGTACATCACCAAGTAGAGCTCCTGAATGAGCAGCTGTAGCCTCAATAAAAGGTGGCATATCGCTTTTTTCATGGGCTACAAGGATTTTAGGTACATTTTGTAGAGTATTTCTTTGAGTAAGTGCTCCTCTAGAAAAAATTAAAAAAATCATAAATGCAGCTATGGCACCAAAGATTAGATATTCAATGTGTATATCTCCGCCTGAGTCGGTAAAAAGTGGATAAAAAGCAGCAACAGCTGAAAGACCTAATATGATAAATACAATCCATAGTATCATTGAGCTTTGTTGTTCTTTTTTCTTTTTTGCCTCATTTCTTTGAGCTTTAACTATCTCATTTGCTTTTCCACCTGGGACAACGCGAATGTGAGGCGTATTTGAATCATCATTATTTGGATATGCTATTATGTCTTCTAACTCTTCTTTAGGTAGAAAAGCTGTCATAGCTCTTGCAACCATTGATTTTCCTGTACCTGGATCACCAATTAGCATTACATGTCTTTTTTGTTCTGCTGCTTTTCTTACAATATCAACTGATTTATCTTGACCAATAACTTGATCTAATAATAACTCAGGTACTTCAATATCTTCAGTTGTTTTAAAGTTTTGAGATTCTATCCATTTATCAACTGGAACATCAAAGATTATCTCTTTTTTATCATCTTTTTTTTCTGAATTATCTTTATGTAAGATCTCATCAACTTTTTTTGATATATCATTTAAATACACAGTAAACACACTTCAATAATATTTTTAGGCTACTGTAGATATAAAGGTTTCATATATCAATTTTTTTATTATAAATAATTATTAGTAAAGTCCTTATTTGTAGGGTTTTTGTAAAATTAGAAAACCTTATAAATTATGAAATATTTGGACTATTATAAATTTAAGGGTGGAGGAAAAGATATATGGAAAAAAATGCAATGTTAGGAAAAATTGGAACATATGCCTTTTTGATTGGTATATTAATCGCACTATTAGTTGGAGTTTACCAAGCATATACATTAGAAACGGCATATAACGAAATTGAAGAAGACGGAATAGCTGAAACAGAAGTGTTTTTCGCATCTGATTCAGGTGGACCTGTAGCGTGGGTACTTGCAATACTAGGTGGTATTATTGGCGTTTTAGCAGTAATGGGTAAAGGAACTATTACTGCAAAAGAAACACCTGGTTTTTTATTAGCAGGAATAGGTCTACTTGTTATGGGTGGAGTATTCTGGGGATTTAATGAAATACCAGGATTTTTAACACCTTGGATTGGATCTTTGTTCAGTGGTGTATCACTAAGTATGGCTATCTTTGTAGCACCAGCAGTAGGAATTCTTGCAATAAAAGCAATCTGGGATATGGGAAAAGACGTTTAAATAAAAAAATCTCATCTCCTTTCTTTATTTTTTTTTTATAAACTATACACTAATAATGATAATACACCTATTATCATAAAAATAATAAAAACTATATAAGCAATTTTTAGCCTATATAACCATCTAGCTTTCTTCTCAGGTGTATCAAAAAACCTTCCAATAAAGGGATCATCTTCTATTTTATTCATACAATCTCTTTTTTTGATTCCATTATAGCTTTTATTCTTTTTCTTCTAAAGAAATCTTCTCGCTCTCTTTCCTCTAATTGCATTTCAATGTATTTTCGTGTTCCTTTTAATTTAGGTATAAGGTTATTTTCAAGTACATTAACTCTACGTTTTGTTTTTTCTATTTCAACTGTTAGAGATTTTATACTTCCTTCATAATCTGCTAGTTCAATTAATTTGTTCATAATATAATTAAATCTTTTATAAGATTCATCAAATTTAGAGCAAGTGTCAAAAAAACTATAAAAAAGTTTTTTTTCTTTATTTAATTTCTCAGTGTTAATCTTAGGAATTTTTACACCCATTATATTGTAATTATCAAATGATATTTCACCGAAATCTTTTGAAAAATTAGCAATATTTTCAACTTCTTTTTCACCCATGATCATTTGAGCTGAAATCAATGATGAAAAAGCCTCTTTGAATTCCTCCATTATTTCACTTGATAATTTGTTTCTTTTATCAATAATATCAAAAAATTGTTCAACAAGAGCATCTCGTTTTTCCTCAAGAAGTTTATGTCCTTTCTCAGCTAATACTAATTTTTTTCGAATATCTAGAAGTTCCATTCTTGTAGGACTTACACCTTCAATTATTTCTTCAACCATCTTTTATTACTCTTCGGTTTCTTTTTTAGGAAGATACTTTTTAATATATTTTTCATCAATTTTTTTCAGTTCTGAAACTGGTAAATCAGAAAAAAGTTCCCAGCCTATATCTAAAGTTTTTTCAATATTTCTATCTTCATGGCTATCTTGAGATACAAATTTTTTTTCAAATTGATCTGCAAAGTTTAAAAATTTTCTGTCTCTTTCTGATAATGCATCTTCACCTACTATTGCAACTAAATCTCTTAAATCAGACCCTTCTGCATAAGCTGCATAAAGTTGATTTGAAACACCTGCATGATCCTCTCTTGTTCTATCTTTACCTATTCCTCTATCCATTAATCTAGAAAGACAAGGTAAAACAGCTATTGGTGGGAAAATATCTTTTTTATGTAAGCTTCGTTCTAACACAATTTGCCCTTCAGTGATATAACCTGTTAAATCTGGTATTGGATGGGTTATATCATCATCTGGCATGGTAAGCATTGGGATCTGAGTAATAGAACCTTTTTTACCTTTAATTCGACCTGCTCTTTCATATATCATAGCAAGATCAGTATACATATAACCTGGATAACCTCTTCTTCCAGGTACTTCTTCTCTTGCTGCAGCAATTTCACGTAATGCCTCAGCATAATTGGTTAGGTCAGTTAATATTACTAAAACATGCATGTCAAGATCAAATGCTAGATATTCAGCACAAGTTAACGCCATCCTCGGAAGTATTACTCGTTCAATTGTAGGGTCATCAGCTAAATTAAGAAACATAACAGTTCTCTCAAGAGCCCCTGTATTTTCAAAATCTTTAATAAATAGATTAGCTTCTTCAGATGTAATGCCCATTGCACAGAAAACAACTGCAAATTTTTCTTTTTTACCAAGTACTTTTGCTTGTCGTGCTATTTGAGCAGCAATCTCATTATGTGGAAGACCTGATCCAGAGAATATTGGTAGTTTTTGACCTCTAACTAATGTGTTAAGTCCATCAATTGTAGATATACCTGTTTGAATAAATTCTCTAGGATACTCTCTTGCATATGGATTGATAGGGTTACCATTTATATCTCTTCTTTTTTCTGGTATAATCGCAGGTGCATCGTCAATTGGATTACCTGTTCCATCAAAAACACGTCCTAACATGTCTTTTGAAAGACCAAGTTTCATTGTTTCACCTATGAATCTTGCAGATGTTTTATCTGTATCAAGTCCTTTAGTCCCTTCAAAAACCTGAACAATTGCCTTATCCATAAAAGCCTCTAAAACTTGACCTGTTCTCATTTCACCATCAGGAGTCTTAATTTTTACAACTTCATTATAGGCTACATCTTTAATTCCTTCAACAATCATTAAAGGCCCAGATACTTCTGAAATTGATGTATATTCAATATCTTTATTTGCCATATTTTTCAACCTCCGCCTTTGATTAAAGAAGAAATTTCATTATCTAATTGCTTTTCCATATCTTTAAAACGTTTTTCAAAATCTTCGTTTTTAACAGTTTTCATTCTAGCTAAATTTTCTCTTGTTTTCATAGAGACAATATCATCAATATGAACTTGATTATCAATTGCTTCAAGGGCTTTATCAGAAAATTTTAACATTAATTTTAACATTTCATATTGTTTTTTACTAGGACAATAAGTATCAACTTCGTGAAAAGCACTTTGTTGAAGAAAATCTTCACGTATTATCTTTGCACTTTCTAAAATTGCTCTCTCATGAGGCGGAAGTGCATCTGGTCCAACTAGTTTAACAATTTCTTGAAGTTCAGATTCTTTCTGAAGCAATGTCATAGCTTTATTTCTCATTTTAATCCAGTTTTCTCCGATCTCTTTATCCCACCATTTACCAATTTCTTGTAAATGGAGTGAATAAGATTTTAACCAATTAATTGATGGAAAATGTCTTCTATCTGCTAAATCTGCATCTAGAGCCCAAAAAACCTTTACTATTCGGAGGGTATTTTGGGCAACAGGTTCAGAAAAATCACCACCAGGGGGTGAAACAGCACCCATTACAGAAACAGATCCTTCTTTATCTTTTGAACCAAGTATTTTTACTCTACCTGCTCTCTCATAAAATTCAGCTAAACGTGAAGCTAAATAAGCAGGATAACCCTCTTCACCTGGCATTTCTTCTAATCTACCAGAAATTTCTCTCATAGCTTCAGCTAATCTTGAAGTGCTATCGGCCATTAAAGCTACATCAAGGCCCATATCTCTATAATACTCTGCAAGAGTAATACCAGTATATACACTAGCATCACGTGCTGCAACGGGCATATTAGATGTATTAGCGATTAAAACAGTTCTGTTCATTAAAGGCTCACCAGTTTTTGGATCTTCAAGATCTGGAAATTCTCTTAATACTTCAGTCATCTCATTTCCTCTTTCTCCACATCCAACATAAACCACAACTTGAGCATCACTCCATTTAGCAAGTTGATGTAACATAACTGTTTTACCAGTTCCAAAACCACCAGGTATAGCAGCAGTTCCGCCTTTTGCAACTGGGAAAAAAGTATCAACAATACGTTGACCAGTGATCAAAGGAACAGAGGGATCATATTTTTTTGCAACAGGTCTAGGTTGACGAACAGGCCATTTTTGAAGCATTTTTAATTTTTTATCGCCTTTGTCAGTAGAAACAATTGCTATTTCTTCATCTACTGTATAATCTCCTTCTTTCTCAATACTTAATAATTTACCATTGATTTTAGGTGGAACAATAATTTTATGTGTAATAATTGAGGTTTCTTTAACCTCGCCAATTACATCACAACCTAGTAATTTTTCACCAGGTTTTACTACTGGTTTAAAATGCCATTTTTTCTTACGATCAATAGCATTAGCTTCAACCCCACGAGCAATAAAATCACCTGTTTTGTCCTTAATCGTTGGAAGAGGCCTCTGAATTCCATCATAAATATTAGTTATTAAACCAGGTCCAAGCTCAACTGATAAAGGCATACCAGTTGTTTCAACTTTTTCACCTGGTTTCAAACCAACAGTATCCTCATAAACTTGAATTATTGCATTATCTTTATTTAATCGAATTATCTCGCCAATAAGATTATCATCTCCAACACCAACGACATCATACATTTTTGCACCACGCATACCATCAGCTTCAATTACAGGGCCAGAGATTCTAATTATTCTACCTTTTTTGTTTATTTTAGACATCTAAATTTTGCCTCCATACAATTATTTATCTTTACCTATTTCAACTCCAACTGCTTTTTTTGTTAAATGAGAAATAAAATCAACATGTTCTTTTTTCTTACCTTTTTTATCTGGTATTTCAACAACTATTGGAATATTTTCTCTTAATCTATAATCCTTTAAATGTTTACCAAGTAATTCGGTTATTTCTTCAGTTATAAAAACAATTCCTATATCATCACGTTTAATTACTAAATTCCAAATCTTTAATGGATTTTCATTTGCAATGAATATCTCCTTAATTCCTGCAAGTTTTAATCCAACAGCTGTATCTTTATCGCAAATAGCAGCTATTTTCATAAAATATCCTCCATAACAAGATATTTTTTAATATATTCTTTGTTTAATTCTTCACTTATACCTTTAGTAATAATTTTTAAATTTCTTATTTCAAATTCTTTTGAAACAAGGTATCTAATTGTTGGTCCAATATTAGTATAATTTTGATTTGAAATGTCTCTTATACACTTTAAATAATAATTATCAAGGGCAATTTCGAGGACTTGAACAGATCTTTCTTTATTATAGTCTTCAATTACGTTTTTTAATGGTTCATAATAAGATGTACCTTCAAGATTATTAATTATCTGAGATACCGAGTCAGATTCTGCTAGATCCTTAAATTTCCATAAAGGTATTTCTAATCCTTCACTAATAAAAAGATGTTGAAAAATACTTTTTTCATAATTTAATTCTTTGGCTCTTAATACATTTTTAACATTATTTATATCAGTTAAAATTTTTACAAATCTTTGTTTACCTTGATTGCATTTGTATGGTACTTTGATGTTTTTTAATTCATTAATAAAGGATTTATTTAACTCTTTATCTAACTGTAATAAATCAGGTTTTTCCATTTTAGTTATTTTAATAATATTTTCATTAAACCCAAATTTTTTTAATATAACTGGTATCTCTTTTTTATCTGAGTTATATAATTTATTTATAATTGTTTTATTTTTATCATTTACTACTTCATCTAATATTTTTTCATCAACTTCCTGATTTTGAATTTTTGATATAATTATACTTTTTATTAGTGAAATATCTGATTTTTGAAGGTATATATCAAAAAAATAATTCATCTTCTTCGAACTATCTTCTTTCATCATTTTTATTGTTTTTACAAAGTTTTCATCAAGTGATTGCTGGATATTTTCTGTTTTTTCACCTAATATGTTATAATCCTTTGAAGAATTCAATATCTCTTTGAAAGATGTTAAATTTTTACTTTCAGTTAAATTATCTAATTCTTTTGCTTGAATATAGGGATTTCCAATTGCTTCGAATTTTGCATTTGGGTAAACAAATTTAATATAAGTAGAAAAAGGACGTGAAATAATTGCAATAGCAATGGCTATTATTGAAATTATTAGAAACCAGAATAAAATGTTATTTGGATCTAATAATTTATCTATCAATTATCTTTCACTTCCTTTTTATGAGAAAAGTAGCTTTCCTACTTTTATTCTTAATTTGTTTTTCTCTCTCTTAAGTATTGTATCAAATGTATTGTCAAGGGTTATCCTCTCATCTTTTGATACAAGTATTATTCCACCTGCTGCTTCTGTTTCACCAGTAATTGATAAACTAAATTTTTTTGCGATTTCTTTGTCAATATCTCTAGTTATTATTATCTTGCAATTTTTTCCAAGTTTGTCTATACCATTTTTTATAAAAGTTGATACTATTTTTTTGTATTCGTCATCAGTTAATGTGCATAATCTATGATGAGCTTTAAGAAAACATTCGTCAATAATTTTTTCTTTTGCATTCAATATTTCTTTTTTTTCTTCTTGTTTTGCCTTTGATATAAGTACACTTTTAATATTTTCAGCTTTTATTTTTCCATCTGAAATAATCATTTCTGCTTGTTTCTCTGTATTTTTAATGATATTTTCTAAGTTTTCGTTTGATTGTTTTTCTGCTTGTTTTATTATTTTATTTACTTTTTTTTCTGCATCTTTTTTTATTTGGTTAATTATTTTTTCAGCTGACATTTTTTCTTTTCCGTAGTTATAATAAGCCTAATCCGACCATTAGAAGTATACCAACTAGTAAACCAAAAATTGCTATTGTCTCAGGCATAACTGTAAATATTATACCTTTTGATGCAACATCGGGGTTTCTTCCTACAGCACTTATAGAAGATGATGCGACCATACCTTGGTTAATAGCAGAAGTTCCTGTAAGTCCTACAGCTAAACCTATCCATATAGCTCCAAGCCCCATAAGTGAGCTTACTTGTGCATCAGCTCCACCTAATAACCCTGCACCCATCATCAATAATATGGCAGTTAATAAACCATAAACAGATTGAGTCATAGGTAAAACTTGCAAAATCAAACATTTACTGAATAAATCTGGCTTCTCTGCGGTTACAGCAACAGCTGATGATCCTGCTAGGGCTAAACCTATGGCAGATCCAATTCCCGCTATACCAATTGCAAGTGCACAACCAAGAATAATCATGGTTTTATTTTGATTATTTTCTTCTTCAGTTAAAACACCTTTACTTTGGGCATTATTATCTTCTGCTTCGTTTTCATCTTGAGCTAATGCTAATCCAGCACTAAATAAAATAACGGCTGTAAAAAGCAAAGCCAATATTGCTACTTTTCTCATATTTTTCATATTTTTTTCACCTTTTTTTATTCTATCTTTTTATCTTTAATTTTTGTATATTTTCTTTTAACCCTAAAAGGAGAAAATTCATGACCTCCTCCTTCATAAAACCTATTAAAAAACTCAACATATTGTAATCTTAAAGAATGTATACCAGCACCTAGAGCTTGTAAACCAAGGTTTACTAAATGAGCAAAAACAAGTAATAATATCATTATAATTATACCTATAAAAGGTATCATTTCACCTAATAATTGAGCAACAACATTAAAAGCTAAAGCCATTCCAGCTGTCGCAAGACCTAGAGCTAATAATCGAGCATATGACAACCAATCACCAACATAACCTGTTATATCAAAAAAACCAATTGGTCCTGCATTAATCATAAGTTGTATTAAACCGATAATAACCAATATCGATGCGATTATTAATAAACTGGATGACAAATTGAAATCAAGTATTGAATATCCAATTAACATACCTCCTCCAATCTGCAATGGAATCCAACATGATTTCGTTGTAATAAGTTCTTTGTATTCTCTGTTTTTATATGATTGAATTAAACCTAATATTATGCCTACATTTAGATGAATTAGACCAAATATTAAAGCAATAACTAAGATGGTAATTGGATCTTTTATCGAGTTTGCTGGTAAAGTTATTCCAAATATTTCCAGATTATAAATTGTTTTTGAAGGATCATTATAAATAAAACGAGGTATAAAATCACCAAAGAAACTATTTGTCAATAAACCTACTGCTGTTGTTACAATGCCCATCCATATACCCATAAATGACCAATCTCGAAACATATTACTATGTTTACCTAGCTTAAAATAACCAAATAATGATAATATTAAAATAATCAAACCGTAACCTGCATCTCCTAACATGACTCCAAAGAATAAAATAAAAAAGAATCCCATAATTATTGTTGGATTTATCTCATTGTATTTAGGTGTCGCAAACATATTTATTAGACCTTTAAATCCATTTGCCCATCTCGGTGTTTTTATATATGTTGGAGGATTATCAGGGTTAATTGAAGGATTTTTTGATTTAAAAATAACACAATTATTGGTTGTTTTTTCAATTAATTTTTTTAATTTTTCTTCATCTTTTTTTATTACCCATCCTTCAATGACATAGGTACTATCTGTTTTTAGAAAATTTGAATAAATATCTTTTCTTTTTCCTTCTATTCTTATTTGTTCACGCATTACTAGTAAATCTCTTAATTTTTCCTCAGCAGTTTTATTGAGTTTTCTCTTGATTTTTTTCTGTTTTTCTGTAATCTCCAAAAGTTGATTTTTTAGGTTTTTAATAATTTCTTTTGGATATCCATATAAATTATCAAAATTAATATCAGTTAAATATTCTCTACTGATTTTTTCTACTTCTTCTTTTTCTGTAAAATAAGAAATTATTAGGACAGACCATTCTTTATTTTTTTCTTTTATAAATTCTTTATATTCAATGAAGCTTTTATCTATTTTTTTTAAATTTGATTTTAGATTTTCAATGTCTTGTGTTATACCTATTTTTAAAAAAAGGTACTCTGAATCTCCAATATCTTTTGTATCAAATTCAAAGTCTTTAAAATATTTTAGTTTTTCAATATTTGTTAATATTTTTTGTTTTTCATCATATAATTCTTTTATTTTTTTCTCGTTTTCTAAAATATTTTTTTCAATATTGTGTAGTAGACCTTCTGCTTGAGATATATTTTCATCCAAATTTGACTCATTTACTTCTTCTAATTTAATTGTTTCAGGGGTTAATATAGATTTTAAACCTGAAGGTTTTTTTCTCATTTTTTTAAGAATATCTATTAATCTTGTTAATCTTAAATCATAATTTGCGCAGATCTCTGAATCAGGATGAGACTTTGAAGCCTCAGTTTCTAGAAAAATGTCTTCTTGTTTTTTGCTTATATTGATGATTTCTAATAAACCTGACTGGTGTAATTCATTAATTGTATTGTCAACATAGTTTTGATGTATTAATAAAGATATTTTTTTCATTGGAGCTGGAAATAAAATATTTCATTCCCCCTTTCCAATCTCCTCGATTATCAAGTCAACTGCTCTATTTATTTTATTCTCAGTTGATTTTGTTAAGTTTTTTATATTTTCTTTATTCTTTATTTGAGAATTTTTTATAGTTTTTTTAGCGTTTTCTTCTGCTTTTTTATAAATTTTATCAGATCTATTTTCTGCTGATTTTAAAATTTGCTGTCGTTTTTTTTCAGCTTCTTTTTGTTTTTGTTCAAATATTTTTTCAGCTTCTATTTTAGCATCTTCTATAGATTGCAAAGCATTTTTTTCTGCTTCTTTTATTTTTTTTATTGAATCTGATGCCATTTGTTACCCGTATATACAAGTTATATATTAGGGTTTTTATAGGATTTTACATTCCCCAAAATTTATCCTTTTTTCTTTTTATTTCAAATATTTTGTTTAATACATCTTTTTCATCAATATTTAATACATTCATTTCTTTGAGTTTTTTTGCATCACTTGCTGGTAAATCAGTTAGTAAAATATCTCCACCTTTTATCTGTCTTCCAACTGTTATCCCATCAAGAGATATTGCTACTTCTTCTCCTTGTTTTGCCTCATCTACAGTTTTGTTGTCGGATTGAATGCTTTTAATTGAACCAATTACTTTTCCATCTTCTTTCATTAGTTTAATATCTGATCTGATCCTTCCACTTATTACTCTTACCCCAATTACTGCTGGATGACTAACTCTAAATACATATTCTGGTAGAAATTTTATCATTCCTGGATGTATGAAATCTTGTCTTCTTTCTTTTTCTAATTCAGCTTTTTTCTTTATTAACCATTCATCATAATCTTCCATTATTGTGTAAATGACGTCTTTGTTAAATATAATAATTTCAGCGTTTGATAGTTCTTCTTTTGCTTCTGGTAAAAGCTTTACATTAAAAGCAAAAATTATTTTGTTTAATGGATCATTTGTTGAATCTGCCTCAATTATATCCCTTTTTGATACATTTCCTATTTCAGCTTTTCTTATTTTAATGCTTTTTTCTCTTGCCTCTTTAATTATTGCTTCTAAGGATCCTATAGTATCTGCTTTTAAAATAATACCTTGTTCATCCAGTTCAATGTCAATTTTTGTTTGTTTTTTTATTTCATCTATTATATCTTGTAAGTTATTATCAACAACTCTTATTGGTGCACCAGGGATTACATCTTCTAAGTTTGGTGAAGAAATCTTGATTCCGCATGCTGCATGAACTTCTGATACACTTTCAAATTTTTCACGTGGATCTCTAATTTCATCTAAAGCTTTGGGTTTTAATAACGCTTTTATTCTTGCTTCAACAGGTTCATTTTTTGTCCCGATTACTATTTGATCATCGTTTTTTATAATTCCATTATAAATAATTGCATCTATAGTTTTTCCAAGTCCTATCTCTTCTTTTACTTCTAAAACAGTACCTTTACCAGGACCAGATTCAATATTTAACTTATCCTCAAGAAATCTTTGAGCAAGACCTACAAGTATCATTAAAAGTTCAGATATGCCTTCTCCAGTTTTCGCAGATATTGGTACTATACCTATTGTTTTTCTAAAATCTGATATATTAAAATATAGATCTGAATTTAATTTATTTTCTGATATTGTACCAATCATGTCATATATTCTCTCTTCAAAAACAGTTTTTACAGTAGTTCTTTGACTGTTGATTCTTTCTTGAGCTGTATATTCAAATTTCTGCCAACCACTAATACTATCGATTTTATTTGCAGCAATTAAAAAAGGTGTTTTATATTGTTTTAAAATATTTAACGACTCATATGTTTGAGGTTTAAAACCTTCATTAATATCAACAATTAAAATCGCAATATCAGCAAGTGATCCACCTCTAGATCTTAAAGTTGTAAAAGCATGATGTCCAGGAGTATCAATAAATAATAAACCAGGTAATGAAAATTTTTTACCTTTTAGGAGATCACCACATACCTCATAAATCGAGTCAATAGGAACCTCAGTTGCGCCAATATGTTGTGTAATTGCTCCAGATTCCCGTGAAGCAACAGTTGAGCCCCTGATAAAATCTAATAAAGAAGTTTTACCATGATCAACATGACCTAAAACACTAACAATAGGCTGTCTTACATATTTTGAATTAGCAGGCATAATTAAATCACCTGCGAGTGTAAATATAGATACCTTTTTAATCTTTATTGATTAAATTTATACACATTTTTTTCTCTTTTACAAAAAACAATATTACCTAATCTACTTTTTTGTTCTGCAAAAGATGTATTCTGAGTAAAAATATATCCAGAATCTGTTTGAATTTTATATTTCCACACAATCATATTCTTGATATTTTAGTTTACTTTTAATAAATTAAAAACAAGGTAATTGAAACTATTAATCATAAAATAAAATTATGAGTTTTTTTTAGATTTTTTCTTTTTTTCTCTTGGTATTAGAAACCATAAAAAAAATGAACTGAAAATAATTATTATTGTTAAAAAAAGGATACCATAAATTGAATTAACAGTTATTCCAAAAAAATTGTTCATAGCAATAGAAATATTATAATCAATAGTTAAAAATATAAGAAGAAATAAACCTAAAGAAAACAAAATAAAAAAACTTAGAATTAATAGATATCTCTTAATTACTTTATCATAAGAAGAAATAATATTTTCATCAAAATTATTATTAATCGTCATCTTATAAAAAGCTGAACTAAAAAATATTGAAGAAATTGAAAATTCAATAAAACAAAAAAAACTAATAATGAAGAAAATAAATAATATCAGTTGTCCTTCAGAATAAACATCTATAATAATATCTGAGTTTATTTTACCTAATAATATTACTAAAAAGAAAAAAAGTAAACTTCCAATAGCAGATACAAATAAAAGATTTTTTTGGTTTTTAAAAATTGCATATATTGATGCGGTTGGAATAATTGACATAGCAATAATTATAACGATTTTAAATAATAAAATTAGAAATTCTATAACAAAATTGATTGAGCTTAAAAAATATCCTATAACAATTATTGATAATATTAAGGCAAGGATAATTGTAATTAAATAGTTGATATAAGTTTTTTTTAATTTTATAAACATAATAACAAGGAAACCAAAAACAAATCCAATTAAAGTTATACCTAATGAATAAATGTAATAATAACTACTAATTTTTAAAAAATCAGAAAAAATTTTTACAAAACCGCTAACAGATATCGTATAAAAGAAAACTAAACTTATTAAAGATATAATTTGTAAAAAAAGAATCTTAAATTTAAGTTTTTTTACCGCCGTTTCTGGTATTTTTCCACCTCTTTTAATGAAACAGTTAATGGCAATGTAGGATTCCAGTTAACAACTCTAACACCTAAATTTCTAATTTGATTAATGTAATTATTTCTCTCAAAATTAAGAATTCTGTATGCAAGTTTATTGTTTTCATCATTTTTTTGTAAAGAATATTCAATATCTATAGGTGATGGAGAAACAATTATTACATTATGATTATATGCAATTAATTGTTCTAAACCTTTTAAAATTGACCAATCACTTTCCAATGAACTTATAAAAATAATTAAAGATTTCTTAGGTAAAAGATGATTTATTGACTGATAAACAACTCCATTAAAAGGAAATTCTCCATTAGGTTGTAAAATAATAATCTCCTCAATAATTTTATGTAATTGTTTTTTACCACAGTCTGGATATATCCAATTAATATCTCCAACAGATGAACCATAACATATTAGACCAACCCTATCTCTTTTCTTTAAAAAATGAGAAGTAATCGAAATAGCTGCTTTGATATTATATTCTAAAACATTATGTTTTAGGGAACCCATACCTTGTAATTGTCTTCCATCAACTATTAGAATAACATCAGTCGTACTCTCGAGTTCATATTCATTAACAGTTAGATGATTGAATCTAGCATACGATTTCCAGTTTATTCTCTTAAAACTATCACCTGAATAATAATCTCTTATTCCATAAAATTCAGTACCAATTCCAGCATTTTTCACTTGCATAATACCAGGGTAAATATTTGGTTTAGCCTTCATTATTATATTACCAATATCCTCTACTTTAGGAATGATAGATATATCTGTAGATGTTTCGACCATTGCTTCCTTAAAAAAAATTCCAAAAAAACCTCTAACTCTAAATAAAATTGGGCCTAACTCGTATCTTCCTCTAATGGGACAAAAAATTTCATATTTTATACTTATTTCTTCATCTTTATCTAAATTAATAATTGCATAGTTACTACCCTTAGTAATCTTGACTTTATCAGGTAATTCATCAATAATTTCCAAAAATCTTATTTTTTCGCCTAAGTTTTTTATTTTCAGATTTATTTCAATTTTATCATTTTCAAAGATTTTTATATTTGAAACATCTCTGATAACTCTTAGATTAATTTTATCATCATATAAGAAAAGTAATCCTGCAAATAAAATTAAAACTAGAGGAATTAAGAAAAATAAAATCAACCAATCTACAAATATTAAAGAAAATAGTAATATCCCAATACAACAAGATAATATTAATCCACATTTAATAGTACGCATATTTAATCTACCGTTGGGACAGGTATTGTATTTAATATTTCAGTTACAATATTATCTGGATTTACCCCTCTAACTCTTGATTCTGGTTTTAATATTAATCGATGAGCAAGAGCTGGCCCTGCCACATTTTTAACATCATCAGGTACAACATAATCACGGCCATAAAAAGCAGCATGAGCTTTTGATAATTTAAACAATGCAATTGAACCTCTAGGACTTATTCCTACTTCAGTTCTGTTATCTGATCGAGTAAATTGTACAATTTTAACCATATAATTTTGAATATCCTGATCAATGTATATCTCTTTGATTGATTCCTGCATTCTTGTAATTTCATTTGGACTAATTACTTTATTGATATCAATATCATGAATGTCTTCATGCTCCATTCTACGAAGTATTTCTTGTTCTTCCTCTTCATTTGGATAACCGACATTTAATCTCATTATAAATCGGTCTATTTGAGCTTCAGGTAATGGATATGTACCTTCGTACTCAATAGGATTTTGAGTAGCTAAAACTAAAAAAGGTTTCTCTAAAGGATATGTTTGCCCCTCAAGTGTTGTTTGACGTTCTTGCATAGCTTCTAAAAGAGCAGCTTGAGTTTTAGGTGGAGCTCGATTTATTTCATCTGCTAGTAATATATCTGTAAAAATCGGTCCTTTAATAAGTTTAAATTCACCAGTTTTTTGGCTATAAACATAAGTTCCTGTAATATCAGCAGGTAATAAATCAGGGGTAAATTGAACACGTGAAAAATTACAACCCATTGCTTTAGAAAAAGTTTTAGCAGTCAAAGTCTTTGCTAAACCTGGATAATCTTCAAACAATATATGGCCATCAGTTAAAATTCCTAGGATAACATATTTTAACATTGTTTTTTTTCCTACTACTACAGTTCCAACTTCATCTATTAATTTATTACATATTTGAGAAATTTCTTGTACTGACATACTCATTCTCCCCAGGCCTCCATTTTTGCTAAGATTTTATTATAATTATTAAAAAATCTCTCCTTTTTAGTTTTTTTATTTTCAAAAAGATTTTTTTTCTCTTTTTTATTAAATAAAATCCAATTAGATATTTCTTTATCATCTATTAATGCTTCTAATTTATTTGGATTTTTATCTTTCATCTCTATTAATAAACCAATAGGTAAATCATGAATTGTTCTAATTTTTTCAAAAAACATCATAATTATATGATTTTTTAAATCATTTTCATTACCATAACTATATTGATTAATTCTTATTGACTCAGAAAGATTAGTTAAACTACCTGTGTTATAAAATTCATCAGTTAAAGGTCTATGCTCCCAATCATCCGGTTGTTTGGATCTTAAAAAAACATATATAATTAAGATAAGTCCCGATATTATAAAAATTATCAAAAAAAAGTACCATAAAAGTGGTATTATATTTATGTTAAATATACAAACATAATTTTCAACATCTTGAATAAAAGACAAATCATTCAATTATTTCAACCTCACCTGATTTAATAATTATTGAGAGTTAATATTATTCATATTAGCATCATTTACATTATAGTTTTGAATATTTTGGTTAACTGAAGGATTTATTGGATTAGCCATTATTTCATTTAAACATTTTATCGCATTATTTTTATCATTTATATCTATACGATGTTTACTATACCTCGCTTTTTCAAAAATCTGAGTAAGAGTATAAAGGCTCTGCGGGGAAATTTTCAAATAATTCTTAGATGCCATTGCAAACTCTCTTGGAGTCTGATAAGTGTTTTTATGAACACCTTGCCTACCTAACCATTTACACATTTCTTTATAACAATTTAAAACAGTTTTCCTGTAATCATTATCATTTTTTAATTCATGAATTGTTTTATCGGCAATATCATTTATCGAAGGACCTTGCGTGTTTTTTTGTTTTTTAAAAATCATAATAAAACCTACCAATGAAGCTAATGCTATAAAACCTATTAAGATTAACAAATAAAAATTTTGTGATTCTTTTTTGTCAGTATTTTCTTTATAATTTTCATCAACTATCTTTAAATTTTTAAAATCATCAGAGGGGAGATATACATATGTACCATTAAATTTTATTGTTAGTTTATTATTTCCGATATCTCCATCTATTGGTAAAAATATTGATATATTAAATTCGCCATTTTCATCTGTTTTAACTATATTTCTGTAAAATCCCCAATCTATAAAAATATTTTTATCTGATAAGACTTGATTATTATCATCAGTAATTATACCTTTTATTTCAATTGTATGATTTTGTTTTATTATTTTTTTTGAAGGTTCAATTAATTCAAGATTAGTTTCTGATTGAATAAAAATTACTTCATTATCTTCAGCTTCAGCATAAAAATCTGAGCCTTTAAAGTATGCTTTTAATGTATTATTACCAAGAGAAGAATCTAAAGGAATATTTACGTTAATATTAAAATCTCCTTCAGAAGAAGTAACTGTTTGATCTATTTTTTTATTATTCAAATAAAATATAATTTCTTTATTTGTTAAATAATTATCAGCTGTGCTAATTAGTTTACCTCTAATGTTAATTTTTTTATTTCTTGTAACCTTTTGATTAGAAATATTTATTGTTAAACTAGTTCTTTTATCTCTAACTATCACTATTTTTGAAGCACCTGATGCATTTAGAAAATTATCTCCACTAAATTCAGTTTTTATCTCAAAAAAACCTGATGAAATAACTGGATATGAATAATAAAATTCCCCTTTATAATTTGTATTAGTATTTGCAATATAAGTAGAGTTTTTGTAAATATTAATATTTTTATTAGATAATACTTTTTTTCCAGCATCATATAAAATACCTTTAATTTGTATATTATCTCCAATTCCTACAGTACTTAGCATATCTAATTCAATTGTTGTATCTGAAGAGATATTAATAATCGGATCAGACCACGAACCACAGTACATTTCATTTGAAATTGAATGAGCAATTATATGATTTTGACCAACTGAAATTTCATCGGGAACTTTACATTTAATGTTAAAAATACCATTTTGATTAGTTTTTCCATTTCCAACAAAAAAACCAATTATATTTTTATTTCTTGTAATAAAAATCCAGACATCAATGTTTTCTAATTCATTTAGATCTTCATCAGTAACTAAACCCTGAACTGAAAAATATCCAGGTTTATAAGCATCTTTTGAAAAATCTGTAATAATTGTTGTAGTATTTATTAAATCTGGTGAACATTCCCAATGGTAATCTCCATTTTGCCAAGGCCAACTACCGAAGATTTGATCATCATCGTCATCAACATCATCATCCCCATCACCATCTCCATCACCTGGTTTTGAATTATTTAAAAAAGGATTATAATTATTTGGATTTGATGTACTACCTCCACATCCTCCTAATTGTAATTCGGACCATCCATTATTTGG